>Ga0213825_1000056_pt1 | contig 101426 bp, 105 predicted proteins | sample MC6MC0900MG_FD_179896 | JGI IMG/M metagenome (GOLD analysis project Ga0213825, IMG submission 179896) | Enriched soil aggregate microbial communities from Iowa State University, Ames, United States - MC6-MC0900-MG | ecosystem: Environmental > Terrestrial > Soil > Unclassified | place: USA...
TAATTCGATTTGGCGCTGCTGGACATTGTATTGATGCCGCTGATTTTCTACTCGTAGCTGTTTTTCCTTCCGATAATCGCTGTAATTCCCATTATAAAAATGGATTTTCCCATTTTCTAATTCAAATATCCTATTCACCGTTTGATCTAAAAAATGCCGATCGTGTGAGATAATCAAAACAGGGCCATTGAACTTTTCTAATTCTCTAATTAACCACTCAATTCCAGTATAATCTATGTGATTGGTGGGTTCATCCAGGATTAAAACATCCGGTTTTGATGACCAAACCATAGAAAGTGCCAGCTTTAGCTTTTCCCCTCCGCTTAAATGATTCAGTCTGTGATCCTCCCAGTTATATACTTTTTTAAGCCCCAGCTCACTTGCGTGCTGAAATAGGTCGCTTTCCGCTGCATTTTCCAAGAAATCATGAAAATCATTTATTTCATAATCGATTGATTGTGTAAGATAACCGATTTTTAAATTACTTGGTTTCTCAATAACACCTTGGTCGGGAGAAATGTTGCCGAATAGGAGATTGGCTAAAGTGGTTTTCCCAGTACCATTAAGTCCGACAAGACCGATCCTCTCGCCAACTTTAATATCGAAATGAATATTGTCCAAGATTTTTTGTGAATTATAGCTTATTTCTAACCCTTTAACATTTATGATAATTGAATTTTGTTTATTAAACATAAAAAAACCTCCTTCATGCGAACTTGAAGAAAGTTTATGTCGTAAATAGTATCGTTCGCTGCAAAAAAATTAGGGCAGCAAATAAACCTTAAAAAGGTTTATGAATATACGATCAGGACATTAAAAAGGACAGACTAATCCTATTCTTCAAGTTCTTCATTTTCGTTTATTCGAATAATGAATTGAAAAATAAGATTATAACTTCATGCCTCTTTACCATTCCTTTTCGTTTGTTAGTTTTATTTTATTAAAAAAGACTGAAGAATGTCAATTGTTTCCTAAAAAAACACCATGCCAACCTCGGCATGGTGTTTTTGACTCATTACGCTTGTAATTTTTCACGAAGAACCATTTGCAGAATTCCGCCGTGACGGTAATAATCAATTTCAACTTCAGAATCAAAGCGAACAAGAACTTCGAATTCTTTCTTGTTGCCAGCTTCGTCTGTAGCTGTTACTTTTAGAAGATCACGTGGTTTTACGTTTTCGTCCACTTGAACGTCAATGGTTTCTTTACCAGTTAAGCCGAGTGTTTCAGCGTTTTCGCCTTCTTTAAATTGAAGTGGAAGAACACCCATTAACACAAGGTTTGAACGGTGAATACGTTCGAAGCTTTCAGCAAGAACAGTTTTAATACCTAATAGGTTTGTTCCTTTTGCAGCCCAGTCACGTGAAGAGCCCATTCCGTAATCTTTACCAGCAAGAACAATCAAGCCAGTGCCGTTTTCCTTGTACTTCATGCAAGCATCGTAAATTGATGTCACTTCGCCTGTTGGCCAGTAAGTTGTGAAGCCGCCTTCTGTGCCTGGAGCGATTTGGTTGCGGATTCGGATGTTTGCAAAAGTTCCTCGCATCATGACTTCGTGGTTACCACGGCGAGAACCATAAGAGTTAAAGTCACGAGGCTGAACGCCTTTTTCAAGCAAGTATTTACCAGCTGGAGTATTTTTACCAATTGCTCCTGCAGGTGAAATATGGTCAGTTGTTACAGAGTCACCGAATTTACCAACCACACGAAGTCCTGTTAAAGGTTCAACAGTACCTGGTTCTGGTGATAAACCTTCAAAGAATGGTGGGTTTGCAATATAGGTTGAATCTTCATCCCAAGTGTATAATGGCTCATTGCTTGTTTTGATTTCGTTCCAACGCTCGTTGTCACCGAACACGTTCTCATATTCTTTACGGAATAGTTCAGGAGTAACAGTGCGTTTAACAACATCATTTACCTCTGCAGTAGATGGCCAGATATCTTTTAAGAAGACATCGTTGCCGTCTTTATCTTTACCGATTGCTTCAGTAGCAAAGTCGATGTTTACAGTACCAGCAAGTGCATAAGTAACAACAAGTGGTGGTGAAGCAAGGTAGTTTGCTTTTACAAGCGGATGAATACGTCCTTCAAAGTTCCGGTTACCAGAAAGAACAGATGTCACTAATAGATCGTTTTCCGCAATTGTTTTTTCAATTTCTTCTTTTAATGGACCGGAGTTACCGATACATGTTGTACAGCCGTAACCAACAAGGTTGAAGCCGATTTGCTCAAGGTATGGAAGTAATCCGGAATCACGAAGGTATCCAGTTACAACTTTAGATCCTGGTGCCAAAGAAGTTTTAACAAACTTAGGAACTTCCATTCCGAGTTCAACAGCTTTCTTTGCTACAAGTCCTGCACCCACTAAAACATATGGGTTAGAAGTGTTTGTACAGCTTGTAATTGAAGCGATTGCTACTGCACCAGTTTTAATTTCAGTTTCGTCACCATTGTTGAATTTCACTGTTGCTGATTTTTCAAGTTCATCACCTTGTAAACCAAAGCCTTGGTTTCCTTGTGGTGCAGAAACAGCTTTTACGAATTCTTGTTTCATTTTTGAAAGTGGAATCAAATCCTGTGGACGCTTAGGACCAGAAAGATTTGCTTCAATTTCAGTAAGATCGATTTCGATTACATCAGTATACACTGGTTCAAATGATGGATCGAAGAATAAGCCGTTTGCTTTGCAATATTCTTCAACAACCTTGACTTGCTCTTCTTCACGGCCTGTTAAGCGCATATAGCCAAGTGATTCATCGTCAATCGGGAAGAATCCGCAGGTTGCGCCATATTCAGGAGCCATGTTGGCAATGGTAGCACGGTCTGCAAGTGGTAAAGAGGAAACCCCTGCTCCGAAATATTCAACGAATTTACCAACAACACCATGTTTACGAAGAACTTGCGTTACTTTAAGTGCAAGGTCAGTTGCTGTTGCGCCGTTTGGAAGTTCGCCAATTAATTTAACCCCAACTACTTCCGGAACTGGGAAATATGATGGCTGTCCAAGCATACCTGCTTCTGCTTCAATACCGCCAACACCCCAGCCTAGAACGCCAAGACCGTTAATCATTGTAGTGTGGGAATCAGTACCTACTAATGTATCAGGATATGCCTCTAATTCGCCGTCAGTTTCAGCAACATGAACAACATCCGCTAAATATTCAAGGTTAACTTGGTGAACGATCCCAGTTGCAGGTGGAACTGCACGGTAGTTATTAAATGATTTCTGGGCCCAACTTAAGAATTGGTAACGTTCAGCATTACGTTCAAATTCATAATCCATGTTGATTTTTAAAGAATCAGCAGATCCATAAGCATCAACTTGGACGGAGTGGTCGATTACAAGATCAACTGTTTTCTCCGGATTGATTTTGTCTGGATCGCCGCCAAGGTCAGCCATTGCTTTTCTTAAGGAAGCAAGGTCAACAACTGCTGGAACACCAGTAAAGTCTTGCAGAATAACACGAGCTGGCTTGAATGGAACGTCTACTTCCTTCAGCTCATCTGTTCCCCATTTTGCTAAGTTTTCAACATGCTCTTTTGTGATTACACGGCCATCATATTGGCGTAGTACAGATTCAAGTAAGACTTTTACGGAATATGGCAATTTAGATACCTTGCCAATACCTGCTTCTTCAAGTGCACTTAAACGGTAATAGTGGTAGCGTTTACCGTTTGCTTCAAAGGAAGCACGTGCGTTAAAAACATCGTTTTTTACCATGTGTAAAAACCCCCTTCATTCGTCATAATAGAACAAAATTAACGAAAAGTCGAAAAGTTTGAATTTTCCCATCCAGCTTTACTTTTCTCACAATTCTAATCTTAATACAACCTTTTACATAAGTAAATAACAAGAAAGTTATTGTAATTGATAAGTTTTTCTTATGTTTTTTATGTAATTTGTTCGGAATATTATGAAAATCGCATTAACACTAGAATGGAATTAGATTAGGGAAAATACTTATTTTCTATATTATTATCTCAAAAAACTTTTTCATTGTCATTTTTCAAGAAAGGAAGGAAATAGTAACAGTATCAGGAGGTGAATGAAATGGTAAAACGAAAGTCTAATCATGTAATTCCAGGGATGAATGCTGCTAAAGGGCAAGGAAAAGGAGCCGGATTCAACGAGGAGTTGGCAAGTGAACCGGAAATAACAGCAAAAGAGAGAATGAACAATAAAAAGCGCAAGAAGAATCAATAAAGTGAAATTTCAAGCTGTAGGGGTCTTACCTTTCCGTTAATGGGGGATAAAAACAAGCAGGGATCCCTTTAAAGGAACCCCCTCCTGCTTGTTTTTATTCTGTCTGATTGACCTCAGTAACAATATTTTGTAAATCCTGCTGGAAACGTTCTAATTGTGCTCTTTGCTGTTCTGATGCAACTTCGAGGGCGTTTTCTATTTGTTGATACGCTTCATTTATTTCGTTCTTTAAATGCTTCAGTTGATGCCCATAACTGGCACTGTCACTTACTATCGTCTTGAAAAGCCCTTGAGCTTCCTCATATCCTTGTTGCGCAGCTTGAAATGCCTGTTGCTTGTCTTTGTTGTAAGGGAATTTTTGCATATTCCTTCTCACTCCTTCATTTTCTTTACCCATTAAATTGCTCAGAACGCGAAAAAATATTCGAGCATAAAAAGATGTATTCATTGCATCCTAAATGATGAGGAGGGATGAAAAATGAACAAAAACGATGGGAAAGATATGCGAAAAAATGCGCCTAAGCAATCCGGACAGCCAGAACCTTTGAGCGGTTCCCATAAGGTAAAAAATCGCAACCATACTAGAGCAAAACATAACTCACATCATGATATGTAAATAGGAAAAACTCCAGCCCTTAATATGGGCTGGAGCTGATAAATTTATGAATTACCTACCCTAATTAATGCTTCTAGCAAAATCTCCTCTTCTTCCGATATAACCGTCCTGAGATCAATAAGAAATTCATCTTTTTGAATACGCGCGATGATGGCTGGTTTCGTTTCTGTTCGAAGTTTTCTAAATAACTGCTCAGCAGTTATTGAATCATGTTTTAATGCAATGACCATAGTAGGAAGCTGAACATCAGGCATTGTTCCACCTCCGACTTGACTTGCATCTTGAAGAATTTTGGCTTGATATTGGTTTGTTCTATGTAACAACCTTGTAACAAATGCCTTTGATCTTTCGTCTAATTCAGAAAGAGAAACAAGCAAATCGCGTATTGTTGGGATCGTTCTCATCGCAGTTTCGCTGCGGGCATAATCAATTAAAGTACCCTCAAGTGCAGCTAAAGTCATTTTATCAACCCGAACAACTCTTGCTAACTGGTGTTTTTTTAAGCGGTCAATGATTTCTTTTTTTCCAGCGATAATCCCTGCCTGTGGTCCACCTAGAAGCTTGTCTCCACTAAAGGTAACCACATCTGCCCCCAATTCAATGATCTCTTTCACCACTGGTTCTTCACCAATTCCGTGCTTTCGGAAGTCATATAGTGCCCCACTGCCAAGGTCTTCGTAAAAAACAACACCCTCGAGACTTTTCGTTAAATCGATAAGCTCTTCCGTTTCAACAGATTTTGTAAATCCGACTACCTTAAAATTACTTGTATGAACCTTCATCACAATCGCTGTTTCCTCGGACACAGCATTCTCGTAATCGTAAAGATGTGTCTTATTGGTTGTTCCCACTTCTTTCAGTGTAGCTCCACTTTCCTCCATGATTGAAGAAATACGGAAGGAGCCGCCGATTTCAACAAGTTGTCCCCTTGAAACAATAACCTCTTTATTTTTTGCCAGTGCTCTTAATACAAGATAGACGGCGGAAGCATTATTGTTGACGATCATCGCTGCTTCAGCTCCGGTAATGTCTTTCAAAAGTGCCTCCACATGACTATGGCGTGAACCGCGTTCCCCTTCATTCAGTTTGTATTCAAGATTTGAATAATTTTGTGCAGTTTCTACCACATGACAAATCGCATTCTCGCTTAATCTTGCCCTGCCTAGATTGGTATGTAAAATAGTACCCGTTGCATTGATTACTTTTTCAATCGTATAGGAAAATTGGCTTTTTACATTCGTTTTCAAAGTGATAAATAATTCATCGATGAATTGGTTTGTTCCGGGTATAGCCCCCTGCCATTGATCATGTAGGATGGAATCCCTGATTTGATCTAGGGCATTTTTTAATTGCTTAGTAAGCTGATAATGATCAAGCTGACTTTCGTTAAGTAGATATAAAAATTTTTCATGATTTTGAAGCTCATGGACTGCTGGAATTGAACGTAACCATTCTTTCACGATAAAAACTCCTTCACTAATCCCTCTTTGTACCTATTATATCATAGGATTTTCACGTTTTTCGTTATGCTGAATAAAATGAAACGAGCAAGGGGGATTGGAAATGACAAAAAAGAAACAGCAACAAAATCAATCCTTTGATTTTGATTTAGTAGAAAAATGGCTGGAGAATTATTTTTTGGATCCACTTACATCCTATTATGACCAGACTCAATTCCAAATTGATCTTTATGAGACAGAAAAGGAATGGATTGTCGAGGCTATTCTAACCCAATTTGAAGTTGCGGAAATAAAGGTATATATAGAAGAAAAAAAATTGATAATTTCTGCCTGCAGATACTCCCCCTCTGTTCCCCTTAAAAAAAGCCGAATGATTGAATTCCCGTTTCTCATTACGAGACAAGAAGTATCCGCTGCTTTCACAAATGGTATATTAGAGGTTTTTATTTCAAAAACTGAAAATGGATTAGGTAAAAACAGATATATTACTCTACCTTAAAATCAATTTAAGGTGTAATTTTTTATTTTCAGTTAACATAATAATATTACGACAAATTAAAACCCTCATAACTAATCGATATGAGGGTTCATGTTATTTTGACTCAACGATTTTTATTATCTCTTCTGTATTTGGAAAAATACCTGTTTCAAGCTTTGAATAAATCTTTTCCCCATTGAGCGTTACTTCAAATGCACCGCCAGAACTAGGAATAAGTTCTAGCTTTTGAATATTTCGATTAAAATGACTAAACAATTTTTCCGCGAAACTCGCAGCCTTTGGTGCGTAGTTTCATTGCATACAAAATTCTACAACCACATGGTACGTCTTCATAAAAACCTCCAATATACTATTTTTTCAACATTCAGATTGTAAAAATAGTTTAACCGATGATCTAATTTTCCGCAAATGTTCACCATGATAAGTGCGGAACATAAATGAAAGAGTTATACTAATAAAATGGAGGTGGACATGTTGAGTGAACAAGAAAAAATTCGCCTGACTTCGTTATCAACAAAAGCTGGTTGAGGCTGTAAAATTGGTCCAGAGGACTTGGCGCAAGTTTTGCGTCTATTACCAAAACAAGAACCTGTTCCCGAGTTAATAGTGGGACTAGATACATCTGATGATGCCGGGGTATATCGTTTAACCGACTCCATTGCCTTGATACAAACCGTTGATTACTTCACCCCAATTGTAGATGACCCGTATATGTTCGGGCAAATCACAGCGGCAAATGCATTGAGTGATGTTTACGCAATGGGGGGAGAACCAAAAACTGTATTAAATATTGTCGGCTACCCAATAAAAAAACTTGGAGCCGAAATGCTTTCCGATATCCTTCGCGGTGCTGCTGATAAAGTAAAAGAAGCGGGTGCAATCACGGTTGGAGGTCACTCGATTGACGATCAAGAACCAAAATTTGGCCTTTCGGTTACAGGGATTGTTCACCCCGAAAAGGTATGGAAAAATGTTGGAGCAAAACCTGGAGATGTACTAGTCTTAACCAAACCAATTGGTGTCGGCATTTTGACAACCGGGATAAAAAGAAGCGTTGTAACACCCGAGCAGGAGCAGATTGTAACAGAAACAATGGCGATGTTAAATAAAACTGCAGCCGAAGTGTTGATGAGCTACCAGCCACACTCTGTCACAGATGTAACCGGGTTTGGCTTACTTGGCCATGGCAGTGAAATGGCGCGTGGAAGCGATGTAAGCTTCGAGATTTCATTTAGTCAAGTTCCCATGCTTGAAGGAGCCGTTGAATTAGCGAGAGATGGTGTGGTTCCTGGAGGATCAAAGTCCAATCATAAATGGTTAAGTGATGACGTCGTTTATGAAGATATTCTTTCTGAAGAACAGCTGGTCCTTTGTGATGCGATTACGTCGGGTGGTCTTCTCGTTTCAATTAGTCAAACGGTTGCGGCTGAGTATGTCGATAAGCTCAAATCGAAGGGATTAACTCAGGCGGCGATTATTGGCAGGGTTACCGAGAAAAAAGAGCAACTTATTTATGTTAAGAGATAACAGCGGGGCTTTCATGAGCTTCGCTGTTTTCTTTTTTTACCACGATATGGAAAATAAGCCATAAATCAATAAAAATGTGCCAATGTCGGATAAAAATGAGCCAAAACCACCAGAAAATAAGCTAATGTTATTTTTATGAAAAAATCCTGAACCAATTTGGCCCAGGATTCATGGAATTATCGTTTTTGTCGCAGCTTTTCGATCATATCCTTCGTCATTCTGTCTAGATCATATTTGAATGTAAAGCCCCATTCCTCTTTTGCAGCCGAAGCATCTATTGAATTTGGCCAGCTGTCGGCGATTTGTTGACGGGCTGGATCCACTGCATATGAAATCTCGAAGCCCGGAACATACTTGGCGATACTTGCAGCAATTTCTTCAGGCTCAAAACTCATCGCCGTGACATTAAAGGAATTGCGATGAATCAATTTGGAGGCGTCGGCTTCCATTAAATCAATGATGGCATGTAATGCATCCGGCATATACATCATGTCCATATAAGTGCCTTTATCAATGTAGGACGTATATTTGCCATTTTTAACAGCTTCATAATAGATTTCAACGGCATAATCCGTAGTTCCTCCGCCAGGAAGTGCAACATAGGAAATCAAGCCAGGGAAACGCAAGCCGCGTGTATCTACTCCAAATTTTTGATAATAGTAATCTGCAAGCAGTTCCCCCGCGACTTTGTTTACACCATACATGGTAGTAGGGCGCATAATCGTATCCTGGGGAGTATGATCCTTTGGCGTGGTAGGACCAAATGCCCCAATCGAGCTAGGTGTGAAAAATTGGGCTTTTAGTTCCCTAGCTGTTTCGAGGGTATTCATCAGGCCGCCCATATTTAAATTCCAAGCAAATACAGGCTTTGCTTCAGCAGTCGCCGATAAAAGTGCAGCTAAATGCATCACTGTATCAACCTTGTATTTTTTGGCCGTCTCTACCATTTTGTTCAAATCAGTAACATCTACAGTTTCAAAAGGTCCACTTTGGGCTGCCGCGCTGTCGTTCTTTTTGATATCCGTTGCAATGACATTATCTGAACCATAGATTTCCCTAAGCTTTAAGGTTAATTCTGAACCAATTTGTCCTAATGCACCTGTGATTAATATACGCTTCATCGTTGTTTCTCCGTCCTCTTCAGTTATGCTGAAATAATCTGTTTTACCTATATAGATACGTCATCCAATGAACATGGGTGCCATCCGCTTTACCCTTCAATTACACCCATTTCTTTGCCGACTTTTTTATAGATAGAAATCGCTTGATCGAGCATGTCTTTTGTATGGGCAGCAGTTGGCATATTGCGAACACGGCCAGTCCCTTTTGGAACGGTTGGGAACACAATTGACTTTGCATATACCCCTTCTTCATTTAGGCGTTTACTAAATTGCTGTGTTAGTGTTTCATCGCCAATAATACATGGAGTAATAGGAGTTTCACTGTTCCCGATATTAAAGCCTAATTCTTTTAAGCCCTTTTTCAAGTAGTTGCCATTTTCCCATAGCTTTTGGTTAAGCTCAGTGCTTTCCATTAAAATTTCAATTGACTTCTTACTTGCTGCCACATCTGCAGGAGTTAATGAAGTGGAAAAAAGGAATGGACGGCTGCGAACCTTTAACCAGTCGATTAGGTTCTTCTTACCTGCGACATAGCCGCCAACTACACCGATGGCTTTCGATAATGTCCCAATTTGGAAATCAATTTTATCGGAAAGCCCGAAGTGCTTAACTGTTCCTGCCCCATCACCGAGGACACCAGACCCATGGGCATCATCAACATAAGTAATGAGGTCAAATTCTTCAGCAATCTTGACGATTTCTGGTAATAATGCCACATCACCATCCATTGAAAATACGCCGTCAGTAATGACCATAATCTTATTATATAGGCCAGACTCTTTTGCCTCTTTTGCTTTCGCACGTAAGTCTGCCATGTCAGAATGATTAACACGGATAATCTTTGCTTTGGAAAGTCTGCAGCCATCAATTATGGAGGCATGGTTTAATTCATCTGATAAAATAGCGTCATTTTTATCCATGACAGCGGAAATAGCAGCCATGTTACAGTTAAAACCAGATTGGTAAGCGATTGCTGCCTCTGTATGTTTGAATTCTGCTAATTTTTCCTCTAATTCGACATGAAGCTTAAGGGTCCCATTGATTGTACGAACAGCACCGGCGCCGACGCCATATTTTTCAATCGCTTCAACAGCGGCTTTTCTAAGACGATCGTCAGTTGCTAACCCTAAATAGTTGTTAGAAGAAAGGTTGATAAGTTTTTTGCCATTAATTGAAATAACTGGACCATTTGGGCTTTCTAGTGGATCAATGACATTGTATAAACCTTTTCCTTTAAGGTCTTCAAGATTTTCGTTTAAAAATTGTTCCAAAATGTTACTGGACACTTTTCATTCCCCCTTAGTCATTTAAATTATTTTAAAAATACAATTGTCCGTATAGAGAGGACACGCCGATTCCTATTAGGCTTTGATATGTAAGGATTTCTAAACTATACTTTATCATACTTTTTTGTTTTTGTTCACTACTAGTGGACAAATATTTTTATTCCTTTTTAGTGTACCCATGTTAATTTTAGGTTATTTCCTTGAAAAACAATAAATAGACAGAAAAAAGGAACCAATTTATGTTTGGTTCCTTTTTCTACTCCATTTTCAATTAACCTTAATGGTATTTAATTTTTCTGCATTTCGATTAACGATTTGAAGTGCCACTTGGTATTCGCCTTCCAAGCGGTTAATAATATCTGCAGTGGATTCAATTCGATCAATGGACCCTACGCCATGACCAGCTGACCAAATGTCCCGCCATGCCTTTGCATTCGTTTCCTTTTGCATATCGTCAAAGTTAACCTTGTCTTTCCTCACCAGTTGTTCAGGGTCAAGACCTGCTTTTTTAATACTGGGTTTCAGCATATTAGCGTTAACTCCTGAGAAGGCATCTGTTAAAATAATATCTTCCTGTGTTGCCTCGATAAGCATATCACGGTATTCATCATTTGCCATACTTTCTGTCGCCACAATAAATCGGGTACCCATATAGGCAAGGTCTGCTCCAGCAGCTTGTGCAGCTAAAATGCCCTTGCCGGTTGAAATTGAACCTGCTAGAACGATGATTCCATCCCAGAACGTCCGCACCAAATCAACAAAAGCAAAACTGTTAATTTGCCCGGCATGTCCGCCAGCACCGCTGGCAACTAAAATCAGACCGTCCACACCTGCCTCTGCAGCTTTCTTGGCAAATTTCACATCACTAACATCAGAAAAAACGAGACCTCCGTACTCATGCACGATGTCAACTACTAGTTTTGGACTACCCAAGGAAGTAATCACTAACTGCGGCTTATGTTTCTTAATTAAAGCCAATTCATCCTGCAAGCGGCTGTAGGAGCTATGTACAACCATGTTCATTGCCCATGGAGCTATTTTGCGGTGTGGATCATTTGCGCGGGCCTCTTCAAGCAATTCATTTAATTGTCCCATCCATTGATCAAGCTCCTCAATTGGCCGTGCATTTGGTGCCGGAAATGAGCCAATCACCCCATTCAAACAGCAATTTTTCACAAGCTCGGTGCCTGACACCAAAAACATTGGCGCCGAAATGACCGGTAACCTTAGTTGACTCCACCAGTTTTCAGGAATAGATTTTTTCAATATGTCCACCTCTTAGTTTTGAATTTTCAGAATAGATTACTTACTTTAATAGTACCTGAAAATGAATGGGTATTCAATATTTGTTTTAAGCCTTATATTATATATTGGAAGCGCTTTTAAAAACCGAACAAAGATATAGGTAATATTTTTATCGTTCGTTTTTTGAAATAAACGGTTGAATAAAACATCTATCGTGATATAATGTGTACATAAATTTATAAGGCTTCGCTCATATAATCGCAGGAATATGGCCTGCAAGTTTCTACCGGATTACCGTAAATAATCTGACTATGAGTGGGTAATGTGAGAAAAACGCATTTTAATAGAATGCTTTTTCTTTTCCTTTTGGATCTAAAACCCAAAGGTCATTGCCTCACTCAATTTTTGTTGTGAGCAATGACCTTTGGGTTTTTTATTTTTTTCATTGGAGGGTAATTCATGAATTTTTTAGAGGAAAGAATCAAAAAGGACGGTAAGGTCCTCTCAGAAAATGTGTTAAAAGTCGATTCGTTTTTAAACCACCAAATTGATCCTAAATTGATGCTAGAAATAGGGAAAGAGTTTGCAGAACGATTTGCAAATGAAGGAATCACGAAAATCGTCACAATTGAATCCTCAGGGATTGCCCCAGCTGTTATGGCTGGATGCTATTTGAATGTACCAGTTGTATTTGCTAGAAAAAGAAAATCCTTAACACTTACTGATGATTTATTGACCGCAAGTGTTCATTCATTTACAAAAAATATTACAAACGAAATCTCGATTTCAAATAAGTTTATTGCTGAAACAGATCGGATCCTTATTATTGATGATTTCCTTGCAAATGGACAGGCTGCACTGGGATTGGTGGAAATAGTGAAGCAAGGCGGGGCCGAGGTGATCGGGATTGGGATTGTAATTGAAAAGTCTTTCCAGCCAGGGGCACAAATCCTTAAGGAGCAGGGATTGAGGGTTGAATCGCTTGCAAGAATAAGCTCCCTTGCAAACGGAGAAGTAACATTTATCAATGAAAAAGTGGAGGCTTTAGTCTGATGAAAGAACATCCATTGAAAACCGCCTCCTTAGGGATTCAGCATGTATTAGCGATGTATGCGGGTGCAGTCATCGTACCACTGATTATTGGCGGGGCACTTGATTTTTCTAATACACAAATAGCCTATTTAGTATCACTTGATATTTTGACTAGCGGGATCGCAACACTATTACAAGTATGGCAAAATCGCTATTTTGGTATCGGTCTTCCTATTGTCCTGGGGTGTACATTTACCGCTGTTGGACCGATCATTGCCATCGGCGATCAATATGGTCTTTCAACCATCTATGGATCCATTCTTATTTCTGGAATTATTGTTATGTTAATCGCCAAATTCTTTGGAAAGCTTATCCGTTTCTTTCCTCCTGTTGTTACCGGTTCGGTTGTAACGATTATCGGAACTACCCTTATTCCCGTTGCTATGAACAATGTTGCAGGCGATCAGGGCAGCCCTGACTTTGGTTCTGTGTCCAATATTGCTCTTGCATTTGGTACATTATTATTCATCATTATTCTTTATCGGTTTTTTAAAGGATTCATTCGAGCTATTTCCATATTACTAGGATTGATTGCCGGAACAATAGCTGCTATGTTTATGGGAAAGGTTGATTTTACTGCTGTTGGTGATGCATCATGGTTCCATCTAGTGACCCCATTTCATTTTGCAACACCATCATTTGAACTGGCTCCGATTATTACGATGACTCTTGTGGCCATTGTAAGTCTTGTGGAATCATCTGGTGTTTATTTTGCCCTTAGTGATATTACAGGAAGAAAACTTACTGAAAATGATTTGGTAAAGGGTTATCGCTCTGAAGGCCTCGCAAGTGTCATTGGCGCATTATTTAATTCTTTCCCCTATACGACATATTCGCAAAATGTGGGCCTTGTCCAATTTTCAGGGGTTAAGGGAAAGAATGTAATTTATACCATGGCTGGCATCCTGATCTTCCTTGGATTTGTTCCAAAAATTGCGGCATTAACAACCGTGATTCCTACTTCCGTTCTTGGAGGCGCCATGGTCGCCATGTTTGGGATGGTCATTGCCTCCGGAATTAAGATGCTTAGCAAGGTAGATTTTTCATCGCAGGAAAATCTCCTCATTATTGCTTGCTCTGTAGGCGTGGGATTAGGTGTCACAACGGTTCCTGATCTATTTGCACAGCTGCCGGACAGTATTAAAATACTTACCAATAGTGGGATTGTCGCAGGGAGTTTAACAGCGATTTTCCTAAACATTGTCTTCAACGTTGTAAAACCAATCAAGCAAAACCAAAGGGCTCAAAGCTTAAAGGCCTCCTAATATGTTTATACAAAAAAATCAGCCGGCGCTATTCTAAGCTCGGCTGATTAAGTCTAGCAAATTGGACTCACCAGGAATGGCGGTAATTGTCTTGGTAACTGCCCCTTGATTTCCCTCACCACCCCTGATAACCGTTTTCGTGATCGAAATCGGAGCAATAATTCCGGTCCCTCCAAAGTTGACAATACCGCCGGAAACGGTACCAATTGTTATGCCATCTTGTTTGACTGCCACTTGTTCCACCCTCCTTTCCTTCTTTTATAGTGTATGTACAAGTTCCAAAGCATGTCTCAGCGTACTCAGAAAATATACTTAGAAATGCAGTTTATAGCAGCCTCTTTTCTTATTTACAAACGACATTCCTTTCCATTTTACCTACCCATTTATAAAAACCCAATAAAATCAATAATATGATTGGATTAACGATAGCAGTATGCCAAATCCGCCACCAACCGTAATGAAAAAACCCCCAAGGCTCAGGCAATAAGGTAATCAATTCGTAAATTAAAATAATAATGACGAAAACAATGATATAAAAAATTTGTTTCCCTATCTTTGTTTTATAAGGATACCAATTTAAAAATATCATATTTACTGCAGGAACTAAGAATAAATGCGGAAGCAATTCTCCCCATTCGATTTCTTTATCAAAATACCAATATCCATGATATTTGAATTCGATGAACAGATCAAAGAGAACCTGGAATGCGATCGTAAATGTCCAAATATGAACTATTTGATTGCCTGTCAGTAGTTTATTTTTCTTAAAGGCAATGAAATTAAATATGAGAATGGCGAGGATTAGTCCGATCATAGGTTATATCCTTTTTTCATTACAATTCCCAAATGAATAGGAATACTATACATTAATTAATAAAGGAAAACTGCTAAACATGAAGATATTACATCGATTAAAAATAGGTTGTTTCCAATTAATTTCTCGTGTTTTTCTCGTCAAAAATCTAGTCGAATCTTCAAAAATCTAGTATTATGTAATAATGGATTAATTCATGGACAAAGTGAGGATTACAAAAAAATGAGCTTACTAACTGTTGAAAATTTATCACATACATTCGGGGACCGTACCTTATTTAAGGATGTTTCCTTTCGATTATTAGCTGAAGATCACGTTGGACTTGTCGGTGCAAACGGTGTAGGGAAATCTACGTTAATGAATATCATTACTGGTCAATTGATTCACGATAGCGGCCGTGTAGAATGGACAACAGGTGTTCATTACGGATATTTGGACCAGCACACGGTTCTGACACCTGGAAAAACGATGCGTGATGTATTGCGTGACGCCTTCCTTCCTCTTTTTGAAAAAGAGAAGGAACTAAATGATGTAACAGCGCAAATGGCTGATGCCACACCTGAAGAGCTGGAAGTATTGTTAGAAAAAATGGGAGAAATCCAAGATGCCTTGGATGCTGGAGGATTTTATTCTTTAGATATAAAAATTGAAGAAGCAGCGCGCGGATTAGGACTGGATGCTATTGGGTTAGATCGGGATGTAGCCGCACTGAGCGGCGGTCAGCGCACCAAGGTGCTTCTTGCAAAGCTCCTTTTGGAACAACCTAAGGTTCTGTTACTCGATGAGCCGACCAACTATTTAGATATTGAGCATATTCGCTGGTTGACGTCTTATTTAAAAGACTACCCATATGCGTTTATCCTCATTTCCCATGATACGGAATTTATGAATCCTGTATCCAATGTTATTTTTCAATTGGAATTTTCTAAGCTGACCCGTTATACTGCAAGCTATGAAAAATTCCTTGAGTTAGCGGAAATTAATAAGAATCAGCATATTAACGCCTATGAGAAACAAATGGAATTCATCAAAAAACAAGAAGATTTTATTGCAAAAAACAAAGCACGGTATTCGACGACAGGTCGCGCGAAAAGCCGTCAAAAGCAGCTGGATCGTATGGAGCGGATTGATCGTCCGGAAACGGCAGTTAAGCCTACCTTCGGATTCAAAGAATCACGAAGCAGCAGCCGTTATGTTTTTGAAGCAATGGACTTAGAAATTGGTTATGAACGCCCGCTGCTGCCGAAAATGAATATGGCCCTTGAACGCGGCGAAAAAGTGGCCATCATCGGCTGTAATGGTGTTGGGAAATCTACTCTTCTAAAAACAATGTTAGGTAAAATCGATCCATTGAATGGTAAGGTTGAACGAGGAGATTTCCTCTTCCCTTCTTATTTTGAGCAGGAAGTAAAAGCTGGTGGATTGACACCAATTGATGATGTTTGGAATGCCTTCCCTTCAATGGACCAGCATCAAGTACGTGCGGCACTTGCCCGCTGCGGGTTAAAAAATGAACACATCTCCCGTCCGATGAATCAGTTGAGCGGTGGTGAGCAGGCAAAGGTTCGCCTATGCAAACTGATGATGAATGAAAGCAACTGGATTTTATTCGATGAGCCGACGAATCACTTGGATATAGTTGCTAAGGCAGAATTAAAACGTGCCTTAAAAGAATATAAAGGCACTGTTGTCCTTGTGTGCCACGAACCAGACTTTTATGAAGATTGGGTAACAAAGGTGTGGAATGTGGAAGAATGGTCACAACAGACAGTATAAGGTAAAATGGCCCCCTGCTAAATATTAGCAGGGGACTTATTATCTGTATAATAAAACTCGGTGGTGAATGCTTTGTACAGAGTAATGATCGTGGAAGACGATCCGAAAATTAGTCATATCATTTACGAACATCTTAAAAAATGGAAATATGAACCCATAAAAACAAACGATTTTGAGAATCTCGAACGACAATTTCTAGAATTAACGCCTGATTTGGTTCTACTTGATATTAATCTTCCAGTCTATGACGGCTTTTATTGGTGTCAGAAATTCCGACAGCTCTCAAATGTACCAATCATTTTCATCTCTTCGCGAACAGAAAATATGGATATTATCATGGCAATGAACATGGGAGGAGATGATTTTATTCAAAAGCCGTTCTCTCTTGAGGTGCTGATGGCAAAAATCAATGCCATTTTAAGAAGAACGTATACATATCATCAAGAGAATAATGATTATATCGAGCACAAAGGATTAATCCTAAATATGAATAACGGAAGTATTTCCTATCTAGATTGTGAACTAAATTTAACAAAAAATGAATATCAAATTTTATTTTTACTAATGAAAAAGAAAGAAACGATAGTTACCCGGGATGAAATGATGCAGGCACTGTGGGAAAGTGAGAATTTTATTGATGATAATACGCTAACTGTAAACATTGCCCGCTTGCGGCGGAAATTAGAGGAAATGGGACTTAGTGATTTTATTGAAACGAAAAAACGACAAGGATACATTATTCCATGACCTTTAAACAATATCTTTCCGACCAAAAATGGCTGCTCTTTACCTTTTATTTGATCCTGCTTTTCATTTCCATTTTAATTAGCGTAGACCCTAAATTGCATGTTTCCCTGGGCAGCCTCCTTTACATGGTAATGGTATCAACGATTATTTTCCATGTATATTTCATTGGCTCTTATTTTTATAAAAAACAGCAGCTTAACAAATGGGACCAATATAATATAGATGGTTTAGGCATCTTTCCTGAGGCAAAAACTTTTGAACAGCAAGTATACCTCCAATCATTGCATCGTGTCAGCGAAAACTATTTGATGCAGATTCAGAAAAGGAACGAATCCGCGAAGGAACAGCTTGAGTTTATGACCCAGTGGTTTCATGAAATTAAAACACCGATTGCTGTCAGTCGCTTATTATTAGAAACTGAAGTGGAATCACTTAGTCTTCAGGAGGAGATGAATCGGATTGAAGGTTATGTTGAGCAGGCACTCTATTTCTCGCGTCTTCATGATTTTAATAAAGATTACCTCATCCAAGAGATTGACCTTGCAAAACTAATCAAAGAAATCGTCATTGCTGAATCAAAGACATTTATTTCTAAAATGATAAAAGTCGATATGCCTAAATTAAACTTAACTGTCTTAAGTGATAAAAAGGCATTAACCTATACCATACGCCAGCTTCTGCTCAATTCGCTTAAATATACGAAGGAACATGGGGAAATTTCTCTCTCCCTTCATCCTGAGACAAAACAGTTTATCCTTCGTGATAATGGAATAGGGATCCCTGCTGAGGACATTCCGCGTGTGTTTGAAAAAGGCTTTACCGGGAAAAATGGCCGCACCCACCAACGATCAACAGGAATGGGACTTTATCTTGCGAAGAAAACTGCCGAGAAATTGGGACACGACATCTCACTATCCTCTCAAGTGGGTATTTACACGGAGGCGATTTTGACATTCCCGGAACGGGTGAATTCATTTTATAATATGTAAAAACAAGCTCCATAAAGGGCTTGTTTTTACGTTTCTTTGATAATTTTTAAATAGCTTGCAGTGGTTAACCAGTAATAACCTAGATAAATTAGTAAATATACCCCTAAACAGGTAAAAAACGGGACTTGCATATTGATTTGTAAAAAATCAGCAAGGACAATTAATATGATAGCAGTGTTGCTTGATGCAAGCACTAATGGGAGGAAGAAGACAAAGCCCACTTGCCTCGCAACCGATTTAGTAATTTGATGATCAGGGATCCCTATCTTCTTTAAAATTTTATAACGTTCTTTATCTGTGGTTGCTTCGATCAGCTGTTTAAAATAAATCATGCTCCCTGTAGCTAACAGGAAAACAAGTCCTAAAAATCCGCCAATAAAGATTAGCAGCCCATAGGTTTCCAATCCATAATGATAATTTTTATAGAAACTGGCATAAATTGGCTCATTCGCTTCATATCTAAGTGGTTTAACAACCTTACTTATCTCATTATTTAATCTCTTTGCAACTTTTTCATTCGAAGTTTTATAAATATAAAGGGTTTCTTCCGGTGTCATCTTCTTTTTTAGCTCATCATATAAACTATTACTAATGACTAGAGGGAATAACATTTCTCCCTGGTTTACCAAAGAAAATTGCTTATAATCGCTAATCGTAATCTTTTCATTAGCAGTAAGTGATAACTGTTTTCCTGTAAATGGATCCGATTTTCCATCAAGGTTCCCATCATAAAAGGCTACTGCTTCATACTTCTTTAAGTGAACAGGGGCGTTCAACCCTCTCAGTTTTAGCAATTCCTGATAGGTTTGTTCTGAGATGACCAGGGTTTGGAAAAAATCTGGCACTCTATTCAATCCTGATACATTTGGCTTTACGGAAAGATATTGCATCCTTTTGTGATAAAGAAGATCTTCTGCGGAATTTTCTTCTATTAACGTCCGTACTTCTTGATTAATCTTGTCATCCTTCAGATTGAACATGTAACTATATGGGTTATCTCGCTTTGAAAAATGGTCGATTTGATAATACAAACTATAAGTAAAAATACAGGCAATTAACGTAACACTGCTTAAAAGGGATATAACCGTCAAAATGAGTACATTGCCTTTTAATCGATATAATAGATTCGTAATAGTTAGTAGGTTTTTTCCTTGTAAATAAACGGATGTAAATCTTTGCGCTAGTTTGAGTAAATACGTGACCATGAAATTCATAAAAAAATAGGAACCGACTACAAGAAATAAAACTGCCGATAGAAAGCGGATTCCAGTATTTTTAACAAGGTGATCAGGGTTAACTAAAAGCAGATAGGCTAATCCAATGAAAATAACGGCCATAGAGCTAAGGATCGGTGACCCTTTTGCCAATCGTTCCCCTTTTCGCTCCGCTTTAAATAAATCTGAGAGTGAAAAGCGATAAATTAAGCGGTAACTATGAATTGATGTGACCAGAATAATGAAAAGAAAAACTGCTGCAGTTTGGACTAAGGCCTGCTTCGAAATGGTGAAGGACACCTCAAGAGAAAATCCCATGACTTTAAAAATAATCATCATAAATAACTTGGAGAATAACAGCCCACCTGTTATTCCGATTGTTAAGGCAATTATTCCAATAATAATATTTTCATAAAAAAGTAGTTGGCCAATTTTTTGACGACTCATGCCGAAAAGTGCATATAGACCTACTTCCTTTTTCCGTTTTCTCGTAAAAAATGAGTTGGAATACCAAATAAAAATCGCTGCAAAGATAATCAAGATGATCGAAGCGGCTTCAAATGCTGACTCAAGCTTACCGAGCGTTACAGTGGATGAAAGCAATTGTTCGTTATACTGTAATGATACGAATGTAAAATAAATGGAAATGCTAAAGATCATCGAATATAAATAGATCAAGTATTGTCGGAGGTTTTTCCAGATGTTTTTTCTGGCAATGCTAGATAACGTCATATTGGCCTCCCCCAATTGTCGACAAGATATTTAAAATTTGTTGGAATAGCTGTTTCCTTGAATGATCTCCTTTATGGATTTCTGTATAGAGAGAGCCATCCTTAATGAACAACACTCGAGAGCAAAAACTTGCCGCATAAGGGTCGTGCGTTACCATTAAAATAGTTGCCTTCATTTCATCGTTCAGCTTACTTAGTGTTTGTAGTAAATGGTGAGCTGATTTTGAATCAAGTGCACCGGTTGGTTCATCTGCAAACAGAATACTTGGTCTGCCAATAATCGCACGGCAAACCGCTGTCCGCTGCTGTTGACCGCCTGAAATTTCATATGGATATTTATCTAAAATAGCTTGTATTCCGAACATTTCTGCTAGTTCTGCCACTTTCTTTTTAATCTCATGCTTTGGTGTTTTGGTAAAGGTCAGCGGCAGCATCATATTTTCGGCCACTGTTAACGTATCAAGCAAGTTATAGTCTTGAAAGATAAACCCCATTTTATCTCTTCTGAATTCTCTCAATTGATCTTCTTTCATTCTCGTAAGTTCAGTTCCTTCTATACGAATTGTTCCGGACGTGACGGGTTCAATTGATGATAAAACATTCAGTAAGGAGGATTTTCCGGCACCAGATGGCCCCATTACACCCACAAATTCTCCTTTTGAAATATGGATATCAATATCCTTTAGTGCTGTAAAAAAATTCCTTTTAGAGCCAAACACCTTGTTGACTCCCTTTACCTCTAAAATCGATTCCATTTTTTTGCCTCCATTTTCTGTTCTTTCCATACTTATACTATAAGGAAAGAACAGCAGCCTTTCCATAATGAATCCTTACGCTTTTGGCTTCTTACCTTACATTTTCGTAAGGTTTTCAGAATTGAATTTGCTGCATACTTTTGCCATGCTAGGAAAAAATTGATTAGAATGTTCATTTCTATTATCTTATAATAGGAAAGAAACTGTTTTTAATTCGTTATTTTGTATCATCTAGGGAGTGAGTATCCGTTGCAAACAAAGACAGCTTTACCGATATTATTTGTGGTTATGTTTTTGGTTATGGTTGGTTTCGGAATTATAATTCCAGTTTTACCTTTTTATGCTGAGGAAATTGGGGCAAATCCTACTGAACTCGGACTTTTAATGGCAGTTTATTCACTCATGCAGCTTATTTTTGCACCAATGTGGGGCCAGGTATCTGATCGCATCGGACGTAAGCCAGTGATGATGATTGGAATCGCCGGACTTGCTGTCTCCTTCTTTATTCAGGCCATTTCAACCGAACTTTGGATGCTTTTTGCAGCTAGAGTTCTGGGCGGCATACTTTCAGCTGCAAACATGCCGACAGCAATGGCCTATGTCGCCGATATCACAACAGAAGAAAATCGCGGCAAAGGCATGGGGATTGTTGGTGCCGCCACTGGTTTAGGATTTGTGTTCGGACCGGCAATTGGCGGTATTTTTTCAAAAATCAGCCTAAGTACGCCTTTTTATCTTGCTAGTGGATCATCTTTTATCACATTGATGCTGGTGTTTATCCTACTAAAGGAATCAAAACTGAAAAACAGTCAATCCTCAAAGGAAAAAACATCCATCTGGAAAGCGTTTAACGGGGCAATATCTATTTTGTTTGTTGTACAATTATTAATTTCCTTATCTCTCTCAGGTTTAGAGGCAACTTTTGCTTATTTTGCGGCTAAAAAAGCAGGCTTGGACTCCATCCAGCTCGGCTACATTTTTATGATTATGGGATTTGGGAGTGCGATGGTACAAGGTGGTTTGGTCGGGAAAATGACAAAAAAGTACGGGGAAAGTTCAGTCATTCTTGGCGGTATGATTGTATCTGCCGTTGGATTCTGTTTAATTTTACTGGTACATAATTTTACAACGGCTGCAATTTACTTAACGATTTTCGGGCTCGGCAACGGTGTCATCCGCCCAAGCGTTTCTTCACTGCTAACTAAGACGTCAACTGCCGGTCATGGGAGTTCAACCGGATTATTATCATCCTTTGATTCTTTAGGGCGAATTATCGGTCCACCGCTCGGAGGCTGGCTGTTTTCAATGGCGGTGGGTCTCCCTTATATTTCAGGAGCGATCATAACCATCGTTGCATTTCTATTATTTGTCGTATTCCGGCCGAAAGTGATTAAAGCAAAAGCCCTTTACTAAGTTAATTTAACTTGGAGGCATATGGCGAAGCAGGACATGCATAAAATGGGTACAGGATGTATTTTATTTAAAGGAGCCCTGAAATATGAAAGTAAAAACCATCGTAAGTATTTCTTTCCTTTTGGTTACCTTAGGTTTAGCAGCCTATCTTGATTCACCTTACTCATTTTTGAATAAAAATTATGCCTACACCGCCGACCAGCCTGTCATAGCCCAACCTGTTGAAGTGGAGCAATCTAGTGATGTTCCAGAATTGGAAGAAAAACTTATGAAGACCGAAAGAGTGAATGACTATATTGTCGAAACGTACGAGGAATATGAGGTATATAAAGACAAAGAAGGAAATGTCATTAAAAGTGAACCGACAGGAAAAACAGATAGCATAAGATATTGGGATTATAGCAAGAAAGACCGCTAACGTTTAGCGGTCTTTGCTGTATAGGCCTATAAATTAAGAATACCAATATTATTCTGCTTTCGTTTAAAAACCGTTTTAGATAAGAAAACACTTATTTCATATAGAAGAATCAGTGGGATTGCTACTGAAATATGTGAGATAAATTCTGGTGGAGAAATCATTGAAGCAATTATTACGAGAATCAAGTACGCATACTTTCTAAGTTTGGCTAATTTATATGGATTAACCCATCCTAAAGTTGTTAAAAACATTGAGACAAGAGGTAATTCGAAAGCGATCCCGAAAGGTAAAGTCATATTAATTAAAAAACTGAAATATTTATCTGCCGTAAAGGAAGTAGTTATTAAATCGTTACCTAAATTAAGTAGAAACCTCAAGACATTTGGAAATATAAAAAAATATCCAAATGCCAATCCTCCAATGAAAAGAAAGAACAAGGCAGGTATATACGCTAATGTAACCTTTCTTTCCAATGAGTTTAAAGCAGGTTTAACAAATAACCAGATTTGCCATGCTGCAACTGGGATCGTTCCTGCTATAGCAACAACGGTTGCAATGTGAAAATAAATCAAGATAATATCACTTGGACCCAAAACCATTAGTTTATAATCAAGATTTCCCATGAAAAAAAGATATAAATCATTGACATAAACTAGTCCTAAACCAAGAAATATAATGAAGGCCAGAGCCGAAATAATTAATCTTTTTCGTAACTCTTCCAAATGTTCAACTAAATTAAGTTCTCTATCATTCAATATGTCACACCTGCCTGTACCAATAAAATAATAAGTAGAAAAATGATGATGAATTTATGATGATAAAAATTCATTAATAGCTACTTTATTTTGATCTATATTAATTCTTAAAACTGCTCCAACATTGTCAAAGCGTTCATCCGTATAGGAGTCCTTTACGGGAATTCGCATTGTTTTTAAGTCCAGCGAATTATTCATTAACAAATCCTTCCCCAAAGATAATAGGGTCGGTGTATCCAAATTTGTATCAACATAAGGATCTAAAGCACCTATTATTTTAGGGAGTTTTAAAATACTACCTATACTAATTGCCTGATTCTTCAGTTTCCCAATGACCTCCTGCTGTCTTTGAACTCGACCAAAGTCGCTTAGTTTATCATGTCTAAAACGAACATATCCTAATAACTTATCCCCATGTAAATTTTGTTTCCCTGGATTTATTGTTGTGTCAATTCCATACGACATTTCATAAGGAATATCTACTTCAATTCCATTTGGAGCTATTATATCTGTCACTTTTGCAAATCCCTCGAAATCCACAACCGCGTAGAAGTTTATATCAATATCAAAGTTTTCTTTAATTGTTTGTCGAAGTAGTTCTGGTCCTCCAAAAGCATAAGCTGCATTTATTTTTTGCTTTCCATGGCCTGGAATATCAACATAGGTATCTCTCATAATAGAAACCAATTTTGATTGATGAGTTTCCTGGTCATAATGAGCGATCATAATTGAATCGGTTCTTGCATTTTTCTCTCCACGGGAATCACTTCCCAATAGAAGAACATTTATTTTACCGAACTTCACCTCGTCACCATGAAAAGGGTTGGCTTGTTTTTTATCATCCTTAATTTTCCCGCTCTTTGCGACAGAAAGTCCTTGTTTATATTGAAAAAAGGCATAAGCACTTACACTACTAATTACTAAAATAAAAATGAACAAAATAGATGTTATACATCTAACTTTCTTTCTTTTATGAATCCTTTCCATAGTACCCTCCCAGAAGGTAATTGTTACCTTCAAATTCTTTTAAATAATGACACCTTTTCAATAGTCTCATTTCCTCTCAATTAATTATTATCATTTTGATTTTATCAACTTGAAATGATCATATGATACTATTAATATAGTTATTTAATGAAAAAAATTGAACAGGATATCCTAGTTTGTAAAAAACTATGCGCTATTTGAAATATACATATTCGTTGACATTTTGTCAATTTTTGATTTCCTGTTGTCATAATTGCTTCATTTATTCTTAATTTTCTAGGTTATACTATATAGCCCTTTAGGCCAAAGAACATATATATCTAAAATTTTTAAGAGAATTCCCTTATTGCGGTTATTAAAATGATAACACCAATAAATAAAATGCTAGTCATAATAAGAATGTTGATTAAAAGTCAACACATTATGAACTTTATATAGTTATTGGAGGCACACGAAAAGGGAGTAATGTTGGGTGAGTACAAATGGTTATAAAAAAATCCCTCTAAATATTAAGAAGGATTTTTGTTCATAATATTGCCATATGAACACGGTCTTTTTGCATTTTAACAAATAAATCGTGAATTGGAATGGATTTGATCACTTGGATGCTGGCCGAACATATGCTTCAATAGCTTTTTAGAAAAGTTTGTTCATAATACCAAAGACTCCACCCAAGAGCATTTGATTTAGTTAATAATTTCCAACCATATTTTTACTGCAGTAGCCAAAATTAATATCCCCATAATAATTTGCAGAACTTTTGTATTAACTTTTTTCCCTGCATTTACTCCTAACGGTGAAGCAATTAAACTGGCAACCACCATGATGAGTGAGGGTAGCAGTTCCACTTGTCCCGTTGAGATTTTTCCAGAAACAGTACCAATTGAAGATATTAGTGTAATGGCTAAGGAGGAAGCAATCGTCATTCTTGTTGGGATCTTTAAAACAACAAGCATGATCGGTACTAACAGGAATGCGCCTCCCGCGCCTACAATACCAGCTCCAATTCCGACGATGAAGGCAAGTAGTCCTCCAAGCCATTTGTTAAATTTCAATTGATCTAATGGAAACTCATCGATTCCTTTTTTAGGTACAAGCATCATGATAACAGCAATCAACGCTAATATTCCATATATGAGGTTTATTCCACTTTCCGGCAAGTGAGTGGAGACGAAACCTCCAATGAAACTTCCTATCAAAATACTTGTTCCCATATAGGCAATTAGAGTTTTATTTAGAAATCCACCCTTACGGTATGCCAAAACACCACCCAATGTTGCAAAGAAAACCTGTATGGCTGTAATACCTGAAACTTCATGTGAAGTAAAATGACCTACACCAAGTACAACTGGAATATATAACAACATCGGAAAGTTGATAATGGCCCCGCCAATTCCCAACATCCCGGAAATAAAGGAGCCAACAAATCCAATTAGGAAGATCGTAAGTATTAAGCTAATATCCATGTTGTCCTCCCTTTAATATTTGTCTTTATTTTTCCAATACCTGCTACTTCATGATCTACTATCAAATAAATAGCAGTGGATTGTTAAGATATTATTAAGCTCCCCTAACAGCACAACGGTTGGGTCCAATTTCCATTTCACGTTGTTTTTCTTCATCAGGACTAATTTTCCCCATATTCGTCTTACGAATTTCTTGGTAGGCATTTGGTTGAGGTGGTAAATTTTCTGTTACCAATTTTCTAAATTCAGTTTCATCTTCAATATTGAGACCGTGATTATTGTCAAACAATTTCCCTAACTTTGCTGAAACACTACCGTCATCGCTTAACTCGTCAATAATCATAAAATGAGCGGGAAGCACAATTAGCTCTTCTGATAATTCTTTATAGCGGTTATAAAGAGTTTCTCTTAAATCTCCAACCCAGTCCTCTGCCATTCCGGCAAGATCAGGTCTTCCAATTGAATCAATAAATAAAATGTCTCCGGATAGTAAGAACTTTTCATCAACAACAAATGATGTGGAACCAATCGTGTGACCTGGAGAATATAATGCGTGAATATGAATAGTAGTAAGACCGATTGTTACATTATTACCGTCTTCCAATGGTTGATAATCAAAGGTTACTTCGGTGGCATCCTTGGGCGGCAGCCAGTAGATTGCACTCGTTTTTTCAGCAATTGATCGTCCTCCAGAAATATGGTCTGCGTGCAGGTGAGTGTCAAATACATGGGTTATTTTGGCACCAATACTTTCGGCAAAATCATGATAGATGTCAGTCATACGAGTTGCATCAATTAGCACTGCCTCACCATTGGAAACCACCATATAAGATAAACAGCCCTTTCCAATTCGTACAAACTGATAAATTTCGCCCCCATCTTGTAAGTCGCCTACTTTTACAGGTTCTAAATGTTCGCTCCAAGCTTTCATTCCACCCTTCAGGTAAGAAACAGTAATGTTAGCTTCAGAAAGCATTTCTGCTACCATAACTGAAGAACCTTCTTTAGCACAAACGACCAAGACCTCTTTATCAGGTGGAATTTTTTCGATGATTTCTTCTACACCATCAAGCAATTCAAAATATGGAATATTTAGATAGTCAAAGTTTTCTCCTTCGATTTTCCAATCTTGAAAATTACTTTCATTACGGACATCGAGAACAAACAACTCTTCTTTATTAAATATTTTTTTCGTTACATCTTTTGAAGTCATTACATTTATTGTCATCTTTGATTTACCCCCTATGGTATTATTTTGCATAAAAAAATAAAGTTAAATTCCTGTTGTTTTACCAGTCCATTGACTCATACCTGGTTCAACATTGATTACATGAGTAAAACCATTTTCCGTTAGTTTTTGTGCTGCAAGATCGCTGCGGTTACCTGTACGGCATACAACAAAAATTTCATCTTCTTTGTTTAATTCATTAAATCTCTGTTCTAATTCACCCAAAGGAATGGAAAGTGCATTTGGAATATGGTTAAATGCATATTCAGCAGCTTCTCTAACATCAAGAACCACGATATTTTCATTGGCTTCTAGTTTCTTTTCAAGCTCTTCATTGCTTATAAAAGTTGAGTACTTTTTTTCATTCAATTCATCATTTGAGGATTTACGAAGATAGTGCTTCAGCACTTCCCCTTCTTCAATTGTCCCTAGATATTGATGACCTGTACTTTCGGCCCATGCTTTCATGTCGGCTTTAGATCCTTTATCTGTTGCCTGAACTTCTAATACATGTCCCAACTCTAAGTTATTCATAGCCTTTTTTGTTTTCACAATTGGCATTGGACATGCCAGTCCTTTTGCATCTAATGTAACGTTTGCTTTCATGTTTCCCACTATAATACCTCCAGAAATACGTATATGGGTTTAATTTATTTTTGAAAATTTATTCTATTTTACCTTCCCACGCAAGCATTCCACCTGCCATGTTAATTATGTTAAATCCATAACTTTCAAGGAATTGCGCAGCACGACCGCTTCTTCCTCCAGAACGGCATACCATGATATATTCTTTTGATTTATCTAATTCATGCATGCGAAACTCAACTAGCCCTAAAGGGATATTGATCGCACCTGGGATTTTCCCGGCCCTTACTTCATCTACTTCACGAACATCAATAATATTTAGCTTCTTTCCTTCCTTTAATAATGCCTCAACTTCTTTTGGCGAAATTTGTCTCATCTTTTTGTCCTCCTTATAACGTCCTATATAAATAGGTTAACATTTCCGTCTTGTGCGTCTGCTAAATACGCTGCAACACCTGCATATTCAATGTGATCTAAAAGCTCTTCTTGTTTTAGACCTAACAAATCCATTGTCATGGTACATGCTACGAGCTTTACTTCCTGTTCTTGAGCCATTTCAATTAATTGCGGTAAAGGCATTGCGTTATGTTTCTTCATTATATCCTTGATCATTTTCGGACCGAATCCCGCAAAATTCATTTTTGAAAGTCCCATTTTATCTGCGCCTCTTGGCATCATTTTTCCAAACATTTTTTCCATAAACCCTTTTTTCACTGAAAAGTTTTCATCTTTACGAAGTGCATTTAATCCCCAAAACGTGTGAAAAATGGTTACTTCATGATCATATGCTGCTGCACCATTCGCAATGATATAGGCCGCCATCGCTTTATCGTAATCCCCACTAAATAGGACAATTGTTGTCTTTTTATTTTCTGTCATGCTGTTCCCTCCTGAATGGTCATTCAAAATACATATACCTGTATCGGTATTAAATTGCTTAAAAAAATTAACCTTTTTTGATCTAAAATTTTAAAATATCGTTTTCCACGTCAGATTTTAATAACTCATGCCCGCCTGATTTAGCCCATGCAGTCAGATCATTTTTTGCACCTTTATCAGTTGTAAGAATTTCTAAAACTTGACCGGATTCAAGTTCATTTATTGCCTTTTTTGTTTTAACAATTGGCATCGGACATGCTAAACCTTTTGCGTCTAATACTTTTGCTATATTCATTATTTGTTTCCTCCAATTCTTTAATTATCACTAATTGCTTTTTATAAAAAAACATAAAATATTGCTGCCAATGTAGATCTTACAATTAAAAATGTAATTTAAAACCTCTAACAATAAAGGAACTATATTGGCAAGTTTTATAATATACCCATATGGGTATATTGTCAAATGCTTATTATTATATTTTTTCTCATGATAAAAGAGCATCTATTCCGATGCTCTTCTTACATGTTTTATTTCTTTTCAATCCAAAATTTAATAACATGTTCATCTTGTTCCGTTTTTAATATTGTGTGACCTACCTTTTTCGCCCAAGCTGGAAGGTCGTTTAAGGCACCTCTGTCTGTCACATGAAGCTCTAATATTTGACCGCTTTCTAACAACTCCATCCCTTTTTTTAGTTTAACAATTGGCATTGGGCAAGATAATCCACTAACATCTAAAACTGAATCTCCTTTTATTGTATTTGTGTTTTCTATAACGGTTTCACCAAGGTCATTTGTCTTAGTTTCAACATCATTCTCGATATTACTTCCAAATACAGAGGAATACGTTTTCCAACCTCCATCAACATTTTTAACGTGATACCCGTTATTTTTTAAAATTCTGCTTGCTAAATATCCTCTTAATCCAACTTGGCAGCTGACATAGACCGTCTGATCTTTAGGAATGTCGTCCAATTTAATTCTTAGGTCGTTTAGCGAGATATTTAGTGAGCCTTTAATAAATCCGAATTCACGTTCCACTGATTCACGAACATCAATTAAGAGTCCTCCGTCAGCAATAATTTGATCGACTTCATGCCATTGAATATGTTCCAATTCACCTTCCATTATATTCGTTGCCACATAGCCAGCCATATTTACTGGATCTTTTGCTGATGAATAGGGTGGTGCATAAGACAATTCTAAATGAGTCAAATCCTCTACTGTTAATCCACCCTTGATGGCAGTAGCCATCACGTCAATACGCTTATCAACACCGTCTGCTCCCACCGCTTGTGCTCCAAAAATCTTTCCTGTTTCTTTATCAAAAATTAATTTTAATGCAATCGGTGAAGCACCAGGGTAGTAACCTGCATGGGAGCTTGGATGTATATGAACGACTTCATAGGACAAACCAAGACGCTTTAATGTTTTCTCATTATTTCCTGTGGCAGCAACTGTTAGGTCAAACACCTTGGCTATTGAAGTTCCTAAAGTACCTTGATATTTCTCATTTTTACCCATCATGTTATTGGCAGCGATACGGCCTTGACGGTTTGCGGGTCCAGCAAGCGGAATCATCGCTTTTGTCCCACTAATGTAATCGACAACTTCTACTGCATCCCCAACAGCATAAATGTCTTCATTCGATGTTTGAAGGTGTTCATTGACAATAATTCCATCACGTGCGCCTAACTCTAGTCCTGCTGTTTTAGCTAAATCATTTTCAGGTCTTACACCAATGGAGAGAATCGTCATATCTGTTTCAATTTCGGTCCCATCGGAAAGGATAACTTTCCTTCCTTGATCAGCAAATGATTGAACACCATTATCAAGTATTAATTGCACTCCTTTTTCTTTTAAATGATTGTGTAAGATACTTGCCATTTCAAAATCAATCGGTGCCATAATTTGATTTGCCATTTCAATAATTGTTACTTCCATCCCTCGATATACTAGGTTTTCAGCCATCTCGATCCCAATAAATCCTCCCCCAATTACAACAGCCTTTTTTGGATTTTTGGATTCAACATAGGTTTTGATTTTATCCGTATCCGGAATATTTCTTAAAGTAAATAGCGTTTGATTTTCTTTTAATCCTCGGATAGGTGGAACAATTGGTTTAGCTCCAGGTGATAATAATAACTTGTCGTACGATTCTTCATAAACTTCTCCATTTCGTAAATTCTTGATGGTCACTTTTTTGTTTTCCGGATCAATGCTTAATGCTTCACTTAAATTCCGGACATCAAGATTGAAACGTTCTGCCATTCCTTTGACCGTTTGTACCAATAATTTGCTTCTATCTTGAATGGTTCCACCTATATAGTAAGGCAAACCGCAATTAGCAAATGAAATATGTTCACCTCGTTCAACAAGAATGATTTCCACATCTTCGCTTATTCTTCTTAATCTTGCAGCAGCTGTTGCTCCACCTGCAACTCCACCAATGATGATTATTTTCTTGGTCATGTTTTTCCCTCCAAAATATTTATGTCGTAAATTTATTATACCCATCGGGGTAGTATACCTATAAGGGTATTATATCGCACCAAAAAAAATATGAAAGCCTCTTTATGTGACTTTCACATTTTCTTCACAATTAATAAAATAAAATTTCGATTATAACTTGCGATACCAATTTGCCGCTGCTTCAACTTCTTGAGCAGTTAATTGATGACCTTTATTTTCCCAATGAAGCTCTACATTTGCATTCGCGTTTTCTAATAACGTCTGTAGTTCAGCAGATTCCATTGGAGAACAGATTGGATCATTTGTCCCGGCAGTAATAAACACGGACTTCCCTGTGAGGTCTGGAAGATTAATTCCTTGTCTTGGTACCATCGGATGATGAAGAATCGCACCCTTTAATGCATGTTGATAGTGAAATAATAAACTTGCAGCGATGTTAGCTCCATTTGAGTAACCAATTGCTATTATATGATCTCGGTCAAAATCATATTTTTCTGCCGCTTCATCAAGAAATTCGTTTAATTCTTTTGTCCGGAAAATAAGGTCCTCAATATCAAACACTCCTTCAGCTAATCTTCTGAAGAAACGAGGCATTCCATTCTCTAAAACATTCCCACGGACACTTAGGACAGAAGCTTCCTCATCAATCATACCTGCAAGAGGCAACAGGTCTAATTCATTTCCGCCAGTTCCATGAAGCAATAGTAATGTTGGTTTTGTTGAATCTGTTCCTTTATTAAATATGTGTTTCATCATTCGTTTCCTCCTTGTTCACCAACCTCGACAACAGATTAGTATAATAGATATAAGTCTATTTCTCTGACTTCAATCAGAATCAGTGTTCCTTCCAATTGTCCTCAATAATTTTCGTATTGTGAGCAGCATCAATTATTCTCTCATTGCCATTTCCAATTGATCTGTTCGTAATTACCTCTATTTAAAATATCTTGAATATGAGATAATAGTAATACTATTACTCCATCTTGTCAATACCCCCCTTGAATTTACAACATTAGTCTAAAAATCAGGAACTAAATCATTTTGTTAAAATGTCAATACTCCCATCTTTATGCCCTAAAATAACAGTTTCGGCAATATTGATAAAAAGTCCATTTTCTACTACACCTGGTATCATGTTCAATTTTCTATTTAAATCAACCGGCTCTTGTATGATTGAAAAGTGACAGTCCAGTATATAATTCCCATTGTCTGTTAGAAAAGGGATGTTTTGTTCAGTTCTTAAGATAGGAATGCAATCTAATGATCGTAACTGTTTACTTGTGACCTCGAACCCAAATGGTACCACTTCAACTGGCAGGGGGAACTTCCCTAAACTATGTACACGTTTCGACTCATCCACGACTATAATTAAACGGCGGGAAATAGATGCTACCATTTTTTCTCGTAGTAAAGCACCTCCACCACCTTTAATTAGCTCAAATTTGTGATTAACTTCATCCGCTCCATCTATGGTTAAATCTAATTCGTTCACTTCTGAAATAGTAATTAATGGAATTCCAACTTCTTTTGCAAGTATTTCCGTATTTTTAGAAGTAGCAACACATCGAATATTTAACCCATTGTTGACTAGTTCCCCTAGCTTTTTTATTGTCCAAAAGACTGTCGAACCGGTTCCAAGTCCTACAATCATTCCATCTTTAACATACTGAACTGCTTTTTCACCTGCAAGTTTTTTTCCATCCACCCATATATTCCACCTTTTGCTATCAAAAAAAGAATATAGACTATTTCAATAAGAAATGAATCTATATTCTTTTATTGAGATGAAGTGTGATCTTATGATAAATATTTCCGTTATTGGGTTAAAATGATCGGACCATTTTTAGTTATGATCAGGGTATGCTCATATTGTGCAACAAAGCTCTTTTCTGTAACAAAGGTCCATTCGTCGTCTTCCAGTTGAAATACTTCCTCTTCAAATGTTGAGATAAATGGTTCAAATGCGATTACCATACCTTCCTTTAGCAAGCCGTTGTCCGAGGTTTCATTATAATTATAAATGTAGGAAGGTTCTTCGTGAATCGTTCTGCCAATCCCATGACCAGTTAGATTTTTAATAACCGTTAATCCATTTTGTCGGGCGATTTGGTGTACTACCTTGCCCATTCCTGTGATTTTAGAACCTGGTTTTGCTTTCTTAAGACCTGCTTCAAATGCTTCTTTAGCAACGGCACATATTTTTGATAAAATCTCATCTCCATTACCTACTACAATAGAAATGCCTGTATCTGCGAAATATCCGTTTTTTGAACCGGAAATATCAATATTAACAAGATCTCCCTCTTGAATTACCCGATCACCAGGAATTCCATGGGCTACTTCTTCATTTACACTAATGCATGCATATCCTGGAAAATCATATTCCCCTTTTGGTGCCGAAACGGCGCCTGCCTTCTCAAAAAGGACTCCAGCGATATCGTCAAGTTCTTTAGTCGTAATACCGGGGTTTGTTCTCTGTACCAATTCATCTCGAATCGATGCCACGATTTTTCCTATTTCCTTTAATCCGTTAAAATCCTCTTCTGTCTTCGCAATCATTTTTCTTTCCCCAATCTGAATAATTTCGTTATAAAAAAACATCCATGTCTTAGATTGTACATATACTTACCGAAAAATCCAAGTAAGGGAAACTGTGAATTGTTCTTATTAGGTGACAAAGCATTAGGTGCAGCGCAGAAAACCATATTGAAGAGGTAGGTACCCAATAAACGATCCATGTTTTCGAGAATTCATTTCTTCCGTTCTTGGCAATTTTATAGCATTTTAATAAAAGCATCCATCATTGGTAAACTCTTTCATATTATCTACTTCATTTTATCAGGGCACAAAAACAAGATGCAGCCATAAGTACAAGCAAATTAAAGTAAAGATCAACGTTGGCGGAATGACAATGATGGTAATTTTCATGTATTCCACCCAGGTTATTTTAATTTTGTTTCTTTTTAGAATATGCATCCAAATTAGCGTGGCCAGAGTTCCGATTGGAAGAATGAGTGATCCGATATCACTGCCGATGATATTAGCAAGGTAAACCGTTTTCATAATAATAGGGTCTAGCCCCATATCCGTCAAGGCAAGGGTGGAAATCATTAAGGCCGGGTGGTTATTAAAGATGTTTGATAAAAATGCCGTAATGAGACCCATGGTTAGGCTGGCATGTAATAAGCTGTCATGCACCAGTGATTTTAGATTATCTATTAAAATAGTTGTTACGCCGATATTGTGTAAGCCAAAGATGATGACATACATGCTGAACGCAAAAATTAAGATGTGCCATGGTATTTTTCCCGCCACGTCTTTAGGATTAACTTTTAGATAGACCCATCTCCAAATCAATAAGATCACCGAACCACACACGGCTACAAGGGATACAGAGATGCCAATAAACGATGCGGCGAATAGACTGATCCTTACTAAGAACACGAAGATAAGCATGTTCATCATTAGTTTCTTTTGTTGATTAAATAAGTTTTCGGAGTTTTTCTGCAAGGGATGAAATGGACGTTTTTTTTGCAGAGGGATCAAGTAGGAATGGATGCCGATTTCATTCGGAATGTCCTTTTTAAACAATAGGAATAACAAAAAGGAAAGGAAAAGTAACCTTTGAACTTATGTCTAGTAAATCCCCTGATGAAACACTTCCACTGAAAAAGACGAGAACGGCTCCGATTGTTGCTGGTATGGCTTCATTTATATTTTTTGGTCGGATAAAGATCAAAGCCATTGTTATGATAAAAGCAAATATGGTGATGATCATCGTAGATTGATGATACATAAATATTAATTTTCTCCCTTCAAATAGTTTCCTTCTATTTTTTTCTTTTTCTCCCCTCTTGTCCTTTGTTATATTTTACGTCCAAAATAAAGGCTTGTTCTAAACGAATATCTTGTACAAAACAAATTCAACATTAATCTAGAAATTTCTTGAATAGATTTATGCCCAAACTTTTGTATTTAGGCAGATGTCCCCCGCAACATTTAATAGATATATGTACAAGCTATCACGTCTTTCCAACTGAATTTGATTAGATCTCTCTCGTAAAATAATAAAACCGATACTGTTTAAGTATCGGCATTCATCTTGTTTACATAATTATTCAAATCGATTTTCATACCCAATAAAATCGCTTTTATCCATGTCAAATATTAGTCTATTTGTCTCCATGTGACCCATGGCTTCCTTTGGAACCATGACTGCCTTTTGAACCGTGAGAGCCCTTTGGACCAGGCTTTCTTTTTTTAGCGAGGGGACCATGAAGAGGTCCTTTTGAACCATGGCTGCCATGTCCGCCTTTACTACCCTTGCTGCCACCTGTTCCATGGCTTCCGTGGCTTCCATGACTTCCGTGGCTTCCATGACTTCCGTGGCTTCCGTGACTTCCGTGACTTCCATGACTTCCATGGCTTCCGTGACTTCCGTGGCTTCCATGACTTCCGTGGCTTCCGTGACTTCCGTGGCTTCCATGACTTCCGTGGCTTCCGTGACTTCCATGACTTCCATGACTTCCATGGCTTCCGTGACTTCCGTGGCTTCCATGACTTCCATGACTTCCGTGACTTCCATGGCTTCCGTGACTTCCATGGCTTCCGTGACTTCCATGACTTCCATGACTTCCATGGCTGCCTTTTGAGCCCTTACTACCTTTCGTGCCTTTATGGCCTTTTTTCCCTTTACTGCCCTTTTTCCCCTTTTTTCCTATTTTGAATTCAACGGGATTATTAACTAAAAATTTTACTACCCCGTTTTCCTGTGCTTGAGATAACAATTCTTCCATAACCATACTCATTTTCCTTATCCACCACTTTCCCCAAATTTTATGCTCATTGATAATTTATGGTGAAGAAGTGGAATTGGATATAGACTTACATTTATTTTTTTATAATTAACCAAATGCCCATATACTGCACCATTGCTATATCTTGAGCATACAATTCTAAAAAATATGTATTAATAGAGGTATTAACCGTGCGAAAATATGAGATTTTTATCAATCCCAAGATGTTAAACCAGCTAGACAAGGATATTTGGAGGAATGAGCATGTCCCTGCAGCCCTTAAGATTGGGACCCATCAATTTTCAATTGGCCTGGCCTATCGAGGAAATGTGATTAGAAAGAAGAAAAAGAAATCCTATAATATCATTTTTCAAAAACCCTCTACCGTTAATGGAGCTCATGAAATTCATCTGAATGCCGAATTCAATGATGTTTCACTTAGCCGAAATAAGCTCTCCCTTGATTTTTTTGACAGAATTGGCGTGATCTCACCACATTCAAAACATATCCTTCTATATATAAATGGCTTTTGTAAAGGAATTTATTTAGAACTTGAATCCTTCGATCAATTTCTTTTACAAAGAAGAAAATTACCAATGGGTCCCATTATCTACGCAACCAATTATCATGCAAACTTCTCCTTATTGAACCCGGAAAAAGTATTAAAAACAAAATTGAGTGAGGGATACACAATTAAAGATGGTGATAAAATAGACCTTTCTAATTTAGAAAACATGATTGCCATGACAAATACCCTAAGCAATGAGGAGTTTGAAAAACAAATAACACAAGTGCTTGATGTCCATCAATATTTAACGTGGCTGGCAGGTGTTGTTTGTACCCAAAATTTCGACGGATTTATCCATAATTACGCCCTTTACCAAAATTGTGAAACGGGCCTATTTGAAATCACACCATGGGATTATGATGGAACCTGGGGCAGAGATTTGCACGGGAAACCACTTGACTATGACTTTATACCTATAACTGGCTATAATACCCTGACAGGAAGACTACTTCATTTTTCTAATTTTAAAAAGAAATATCGTGACATCTTGACTTCCATTTTAGATAACGAATTTACTGTTGAAACACAATCAACAATCATTGACGAGCTGTTTCAAACAATTAAGCCATTCCTTCAAATGGATCCGTTTATTAAAGCAAGTGCTGAAACCCTCGATTACGAAAAGGAATTTATTTTCGATTTTATCCAGAAAAGAAATGGTTATTTACAACAACAAATGACGAAAATCCAATGAAGTAAAGTATATGGTTAAATATCATATACTTTTTTTTGCCTATTTTTCACCTTATCTTTGAAAAAAAGGCTACTTTATTAGTACAACATCATCCCGTGATACATATAGATGCAGTGTAAATGTTTATTTAATTTAAAGGAGGAAAATTCTTTTATGGATAGAGAAATGATGAATCAACATGTGGGTAAAACAATTAGGGTTGATCGGGGAGGTCCAGAATCCAGAATTGGGAAATTACTGGCTGTATTTGAAGATTATTTTGTCCTACTAACTGAAACGGATGGTGTGGTCTATTACAAGACGAACCATATCAGGAGTGTTACAGAAAGCTCTAAGGACATACTGAATTTCGGTTTAAAGGTTCCGTCAAAATTAGATTACAAGACGGCAGATAACTTTCATAAGCTTCTTGAAAGCATCAGGTTCCAATGGGTAAAAATAAATCGCGGCGGTTCAGAGTCATTAGAAGGCGTCCTCAGTGATGCAAATAAGCACTATGCTTCCCTAATCGTAAAAGATGAAGTGGTCCGTTTTTCCATGAAACATATTCGAAACATTAGCTACGGCCTAATGGTTGAAAAATCTAAAAAAAATGACTCTGAGAAATCTGATGATAACGATAATGACAATAGCGAGGAAAACGATAACAATCAAAATAACGATGACAACGAAGATAACGAATAACTATTACGTCGCTCTTCCAAACAGAGGAGCGACCCATAATCTCTCAAGGAGGATGAATCATGGGGTTAGAGAAATTTTCGGCTGCATTGGATTTATTAACAGGATTTAACGTAAATCTCTATGTAGGTGAAGACGTATTTAAAGGAAATCTTATTGGTGTCGAAGCAGATCATGTGGTCTTGGAAGCTGAAAATAAATACATTTTTTATTATACCATTGATAAAATTCAGGCGATAACAAAAAACACGAAGCAGTTCCAGCCCGAGAAACTGACGGCAGAATTTCAAAAAACGCAAAGTTTAACAGAGCTTTTACAATCATTCCAGCATTCATGGGTAACAATCTTATGTATTAATAAACAAAAGTTTAGCGGTGTTTTAAGTGAGATTGATACCGATTTTGCTACATTAATTAATGGTGAAGAGCGGATTTTAATTAAATTAACACATATCTCCAATATATTAAAAGGATTCATCAAAGAAGAGAAATCAAAACTGGAGGAAACAAAAGAAAAAGCGCAAAACAATAATGAGACGAAGAATAATGAAAATGAAACCTGCCAAACTGCAGAAAACAAAACAGGAAACAAATCAAGGCAAACTACCAAAGCTGTATGTACTACTTTTGAAAAGAAAGAGAAAACAACTGCCCACCGTGAAACCTCAGAAGTGCAACCAGAGGTCGTTGCAGCAGCGGAAATTATTGAACCAACCAATATTATGGTTTGGTCAGAACCGATAAAAATAGAAGCTCCTGTAACAATTCAGAAGGAGGATCATTCTTTCAAAAGTGAAAAACCGGAAAGCTCAGTTGAAACAGGGAGCAAAGTAAAAACTGATATGAAAAAACCAAACAATGAAATGAATCAAATAGTGAAGAAGAATGATGAACTAAGTATGAACAAACCGAAACAAACTGAACAAGTGAAGGAAATGAAACCGGTCAAGGAAGCAGTCATGAAAGTGGAAACGAAACCTGTTGCTATATTGCCGTCACCAAAGAAAGAAGTAAAATCTCGAGAAACCACTTCCGCAGCTAAACCTGTAAAATCTCGAGAAACCACAACCACAGCTAAACCTGTAAAATCAAAAGAAACTACAACCACAACTAAACCAGTTCAATCACAGAATACTGCCTCTAGAAAAACTGAAGATACCAAAACTGAAAGATTTGTAAATGACACGAAAAATGTATGGAAACAAAGAGATCAGGAAAAAGTGGCTTTCCGCTTTTCTGGTGAACCAGTTTCCCGCGATACAGAGCGAGCTTTTCCTTTTGCGGGTTGGCCAAATAGAAACAAAAACAAAAGAACTTTTAGATTTTAACATTGAGAACACCTTAATGTAATGGAGAAATCATTTTTGAAAACTAGTAATCTTCAGCCTTTTGGCAGCATCACAAGTCCTCTTACAAATATGAGCTGGGCAGGTCTTATCATTTTAAAATAATTATTTTAAAGTAATCTATTAAGCCCTACTCTATTTGTAAATGGAAAAACCAAGGAAAGGAAGTGAGTAAATGAAATTAAAACAAAACATCGGCAAGTATATTAAACTTGAGATCTCGGGAAAGAAGTTTATTAGCGGGTTGTTAGTTGATATTGGCAGTGATATATGGGTGGTTTTTAACGGAACCGACTATCTTTACATTCCGACCGTTCATATCCAAAACTGGCAATTTTTAAAACAGGATGAAATAGATGAAATTAGTATTAATGATGAACCAACGCCGATTTATAATCATAATGAAGAAACATCATTAAGGAAAACGTTAACGTCGGCAAAGGGCATTTTTACAGAAATCTATGTAACAAGTAAACAAGCACTGCACGGTTATATTATTAGCATAATGAATAACTACTTTGTCTTTTACTCCCCCATTTACAAAACAATGTTTATTTCTCTTAACCATCTCAAGTGGTTAATCCCTTATACGATTAATCAGCGGCCATACGGTCTAAGTAATGCAAGTCTTCCAGTAAACCCAAGCAATATTACATTTGCCCGGTCATATGAAGTACAAATTGAAAAGTTAATAGGTGAATTAATCGTCTTCAATATCGGGGAAAATGAGAATGTCATCGGCAAAATACAAGGAATAAAGAATAATTTTGTTGAATTAATAGGCGCAAAAGAAGAACCCATTTATATTAATCTGCAACATATAAAAACAGTTCATATGACCTAACTGATTTCATTTTTATGGCTGATTATGAAACAAGCTTTTTATTAAATTCAAAGAGTGTCACAGGATGACACTCTTTATAAACTAGATTGATTGGTTTCTAAAAAACTCTATAACTATTTATTTTTCACATAAACAGTTTCCGACTTTTCCCTCATACGGAATGTAAGAAGGTCAAATGATATTCCATAAAGGAACGTCACAAGGAACATGGATCCAATCATGTCAAAGATTACATGCTGTTTGACAAAAAGTGTTGAGATAATGATTAAGGAACCTAAAATAGGAATACATAGCGTGTTCAGTAAATGTTTATTCCTGATGTGCAGCGATGCCAGCATTATGGCAAAGGTCGTAAGCACATGTATACTTGGAAAACAATTAAATGGGCGGTCATTTGTGTAAATCCACAGAACAAGATCGTTGATGAAATTGTCACCGACAAGTGTTGGCCTTGGGACTGTTGTCTGGAAGAAGAAGTAAATCACAAAGCAAATTAGCTCGGCAATCACAATCAACATCAATGTTCTAAGGTATACCTTAGTATCCTTAAAGCAAAAGTAAATTAAATAAAAGAACATATAAGCGTACCAAAGAATATAAGGAATAATAAAAATCGGTAAAAATGGAATAGCTTGATCGATCGAGGCAGAAATATCAACCGCTTTATGTGATCGATTATTTAAAAATTCATAAATGAAACCTAAAAGCGGAATCACCAACAAAAAAAGTAAATAGGGAGATTTTCTTCTAAAATTATTCAAGTTACCCCCCCTTTTTATTCAGTATAGTAACAAAATGTAAGATAACTAGAAGAAGAAATTGTCGAATCTACTTAATAATACCATAATTACATTGAAAATACATAAATTGGTGTCAGGCACCACTTGTGGACAGTTCGTCTTATTTGTCCGTCCTGGGTGGACAAATAAGACGATTTTATTGGTTTGTTTAAAGTTTTGGATGTAGACTTTCTGCCTCGTTAATAATCTTATTCATTAGTTCGCAAGCGGTTAATTTTTTTGCTAATCTTGGGCTCTGTCCTGACCATAATGACATATGCCCGGTTGTTCCCTTTGCTGCAGAGGTCTTTCTTATGGCTTTCGTCAGTTCATTTTGCAGTGGATAATCCGGGAGGACTTCCTCATATGGTTTCGTCATTTCTATAAAGCGGTTATGTAGACCCCTGGCCATTTTTCCAGAAAAAGCCTTCGTCAATACAACCTTGTCTTCTGATGCCTTGATAATCGCCTCTTTGTGAAGGGTATTTGCTCCACTTTCTTCACAAACAAGGAAGGCAGTTCCCATTTGTACACCAATAGCACCAAGGCATTTTGCAGCCATTATTCCCCTGCCGTCCATAATACCTCCCGCCGCAATTAGTGGAATGCTAATCACATCGGCCACCTGGGGAATAAGTGACATTAACCCAATTAAGCTTTCACGATCCTGACCGTTGAATGTACCACGATGGCCGCCTGCTTCTGATCCTTGGATAACAACCGCATCCATACCAGCGTTTTCATTCATTACAGCTTCCTCTACCGTGGTTGCGGTTCCAATCAATACAATCGAATATTCCTTTAGTTTCGAAACAATTCGAGGTGAAGGAATACCAAACGTGAAAGAACAAATCGAAATCTCTTCTTCAATTATAACGTTCAAATGTTCCTGGAACGTTTTTAGGTCCTGTTCAAAGGTTGGAAGTACTAGTTCATCTTCAACTTGTAACTCTTCCTTAATCGGTTGTAATAAAGTATTAGCTGCTTGCAGTTTCCCAGCATCAGCTGTATATTCGGTTGGAACAAATAAATTGATCCCAAAGGGGTGATCGGTTAATTTTCGTATTTCATCTATTTGATGACGTAATTGCTCAGGACTCATATATCCTGCTCCAATCATTCCAAGCCCTCCCGCATTTGAAACGGCTGCCACTAATTCTGAGGTTGTTGGCCCTCCTGCCATTGGTGCCTGAATAATGGGATAGTTTATGTTTAATAATCCTGTTAAATCATTCTTCCACACTTTTTCCACCCCTTTAATATCCATTCCATTCGCCCCCTTTAATCAATTAATTTCTTTAGTTCATATATACGAGTAAAATAGATTTTCGTTTCAACCAAGTTATGAAAAATAATATCGAATGTTGCCACTGCTTCAAAACTATAGAAAAATAGCATGATAAGAAGTTAAAACATGTTCACTTACTATAAACTATCATTTTTATTAAAATATGTAATATTATGGAAACTTATTTCTAATAAAAACTTTCGATCGGTACTGAAAATGGTTCAGCTCATATGCTATGCTTTATCCATACATATGTAAAAAAGTAATTACAAATAAGTTGGTGATTTAGTGGAACGGATTATTTTATTTGACGGTGTTTGTAATCTTTGCAACAGCAGCGTGCAATTTATACTAAAAAGAGACCCAGCTGGAAAGTTTAAATTTGCCCCGCTCCAAGGTGAAACGGGTCAAAGGTTATTAAAAAAACATGGCATAAGTACTGATATTAACAGCATTGTGTTGATCGAGCATGAAAAAGTATTTATTAAATCAAATGCGGCAATTCGCGTTGGAAGACAATTAACCGGGGCTTGGAAAATGGCATCGGCCTTCAACATCATCCCCCGATTCATTCGCGACTTCCTATACGATATCGTCGCAAATAACCGATACAAATGGTTTGGAAAAACAGAAAGCTGCATACTCCCATCACCAAAATGGAAAAACAGATTCTTAGAATAAATTATGACCTAAATGGTGCCTGACACCAATAACACTACCGCCATATACTAAATGGTGCCTGACACCAATAGCACTACCGCCATATACTAAATGGCTTCTTTAAAAATTAACTCCTTTGTCCAGAATCACTTCTTTTGGCGGCTCTTCCATTGGGATCACATATGGAATCAACGCAAATGATATCCCATCCAATTGGTCTGGCAGCCGTGGTATGACCATGAACTCAACCTGTGTTTTTCCACTACTACCCTGCGAACCGTGTCTATTCACTTGAAAATCCTCATTTCCATGAACTTCCAATAATAAATGTGAACGGACGAGTCCAAAATTCCTGTCTTTATCAATCTGATCAATTTCAAGAAAAACGATACTTCCATTTTCGTGCTGCATAGAGTGGGTCAGTACATATTCAAACTCACCCACGACTGATTTTTTCATAAGGGGCAATACATTAAGGAGTTCTCCTGGACCATCATGTGTAAACGAATGCGGCCCTTCATTAATGCTGTGCATTAACCAGCTGATTTGCGGGATTTCCAATTCGTATTGTTCAGCCCATTCTTCCATCAGTTCCATTGGCGGGAAAAAACGTTTTCCATTCGCCACAGCCTTTCGTTCATGTAAAAGCTTAATGATATTCTGATCAATTTCTTTAAAAGTATCATTATATTCGTTTCGCACTGCTCGAAATTCAGCCCAACCCATATCTACATCCCTCCAAAATATTTAACTCTAATTCTTATATTACCAAATTACCCCATTATCAGAATATTGTTTTAAAAAAAAGAACCTTCGAATAAAATTCAAAGGTTCAAACGAGAACTTAGAGGTCAAGTCTAGGTTCTCACATTAGGAGGTCTAAACTCAGAAGAATTTAAACAAGTTTATTTTAACATTTTCGAAATTTTCGTTCAATATTTTAAAGCTGTAAAGGATAAAAGTGGTTCAAAAGACATAGAAAATGAAGGCCTAAAAACCTGATTTTTTTTGTCATAAGATTCAATTCCGTACTTTGCTGTTTCTTATACAAAAATATATTTTCTTTGTTGACATACATGTATATACAAGTTAAAATGAAAACGTAATCAAAACTTGTATATACAAGCAATAGATCAGTATAAATGTAAACGCACGCATTGTTTGTATATAAATATTAGATAAAATATTGGGAGCGATCCCATTTTACAGGGGGAAAGAAAGATGACCAAGTACACTGATCCTTCAAAACAGCTTTTGGATCACATTGGCGGTAAAGAAAACATAGCAGCCGTTACCCATTGTGTAACAAGAATGCGGTTTGTTTTAAACGATCCATCCAAAGCAAATATTAAAGAAATAGAATCCATTAAACTTGTTAAAGGAACATTTACCCAAGCTGGACAATTTCAAGTCATTATTGGAAATGAAGTCTCCAGCTTTTACAATGAATTTGTTAAAATCGCCGGAGTAGACGGTACATCAAAAGAAGAAGCAAAAGTAGCAGCTAAGCAAAATCAGAACTGGTTACAGCGAATGATGGGGCACCTAGCTGAAATATTCACCCCATTAATTCCTGCCCTTGTAGTCGGTGGTTTAATCCTCGGGTTCCGAAATGTAATCGGTGACATTAAACTATTAGAGGACGGTACAAAGACCATCATTGAAGTATCCCAGTTCTGGGCAGGTGTTCACTCATTCCTTTGGCTGATTGGTGAAGCGATATTCCACTTCCTACCTGTCGGTATCACCTGGTCTGTTGCAAAGAAAATGGGCGCGTCGCAAATTCTTGGTATCGTTCTTGGTATTACATTAGTATCACCGCAATTATTAAACGCTTACGGTGTTGCAGGTGCAAAAGAAATTCCGACATGGGATTTTGGTTTTGCCCATATAAAAATGATTGGTTATCAAGCCCAAGTGATCCCTGCTATTTTAGCTGGATTAGTATTAGGTTTCTTGGAAACAAGATTGCGTAAAATCGTGCCAAATTCCATTTCCATGATTGTCGTTCCATTTTTGGCATTAGTTCCAACTGTATTAATTGCGCACACTATTTTAGGCCCGATCGGCTGGTCGATTGGTTCTGGAATCTCACATGTTGTTTATTCTAGCTTAACTTCTGCATTCGGTTGGTTATTTGCTGCAATCTTTGGATTCGCTTATGCCCCGCTTGTTATTACTGGTTTACACCATATGACAAATGCGATTGACCTTCAATTGATGAGTGAACTTGGCGGTACAAACCTATGGCCAATGATTGCTCTATCAAATATTGCTCAAGGATCCGCGGTTCTTGCGATGATCTTTATCAACCGTAAAAACGAAGAAGAAAAGCAAGTCTCTATTCCTGCTACGATTTCATGTTATCTAGGGGTAACTGAGCCCGCTATGTTTGGTATTAACCTTAAATACGGCTTCCCATTCTTAGCAGCGATGATTGGATCCATGATTGCAGGCGTGGTATCAGTTGCAAGCGGCGTAATGGCTAACTCGATTGGTGTTGGCGGTCTTCCTGGGATCCTTTCCATTCAGCCTAAATATATGGCTATATTTGCAGTCTGCATGTTGATTGCGATTGTGGTTCCATTCATCTTAACGACCATTTTTGCAAAAACAGGTGTTAGAAAGTTAACCCTTAAAAAGTAAATGTACACTCCATCAAGGAGGGAGACCAGCTCCCTCCTTTTCCACATTAGGGAACTCAATATATTTAGGCAGGTGTTTATCATGTCAACAGCATGGTGGAAAAAAGCAGTCGTTTATCAAATCTATCCAAAAAGCTTTAAGGACACGTCCGGTAACGGTACAGGTGATCTCAGAGGAATTATTGAAAAACTAGACTATTTAAAAGAACTTGGAGTAGATGTATTATGGCTCACTCCAATCTATCAATCTCCACAACGTGATAACGGTTATGATATTAGCGATTATTACACGATCCATGAAGATTACGGCACGCTGGAAGACTTCGAACGTCTTTTAGAAGAAGCGCATAAACGCGGTCTAAAAATCATAATGGATATCGTCATTAACCATACATCTACAGAGCATGAATGGTTTAAACAAGCAAAGTCCTCCAAGGAAAATCCTTACCGTGACTTCTATATTTGGAAAGATGGAAAGAACGGTGAGCCGCCGACAAACTGGGAATCCAAGTTTGGCGGGTCAGCTTGGGAATACGATGAAGCAACTGATCAGTATTATCTTCATTTGTTCGATGTTACACAAGCAGATTTAAACTGGGAAAATGAAAAGGTGCGCGAATCCTTATACGAAATGATGCACTTTTGGTTAAAAAAAGGTGTCGATGGATTCCGTTTGGATGTAATTAATTTAATTTCAAAAGACCAGCAATTCCCGCAGGATGACAGTGATGGCCGCAAATTTTATACAGACGGACCGAGAATCCATGAATTTCTGCATGAGATGTATGAAAAAGTCTTCTCACAATACGACATTATGACAGTTGGTGAAATGTCCTCTACTTCAATTAATAATTGCATTCACTACACCAACCCTGACCAAGAGGAATTAAATATGACCTTCAGCTTTCATCATTTGAAAGTCGATTATCCAAATGGCGAAAAATGGACGAAAGCTGATTTTGATTTCCAAGCGTTGAAACAAATTCTGTCAAAATGGCAGGTGGAAATGAATCATGGCGGCGGTTGGAATGCCCTCTTCTGGTGTAACCATGACCAACCGCGAGTTGTCTCCCGTTTTGGTAATGACGGGAAAAACCATAAAGAATCGGCCAAAATGCTCGCTACCGTGATCCATATGATGCAGGGAACTCCTTATATTTATCAGGGTGAGGAATTTGGAATGACCAACCCTAAATTTAATACAATCGAGGATTATCGCGACGTCGAGTCATTAAATATTTTTAACATTAAAAAACAAGCGGGGATGGACGAACAAGAGATTATTGAGATTTTACAACAAAAATCTCGGGATAATTCAAGAACACCAGTCCAATGGAATGGTAGCAAGAACGCGGGCTTTACGACCGGAACACCTTGGATCCAAACGGCAGCAAACTTTAAGGAAATAAATGCTGAAAAAGCATTGCAGGATCCAGATTCTATTTTCTATCACTATCAAAAGTTAAACCAACTAAGAAAAGAATATAACGTGATGACGGATGGTGATTTCGAGCTTATTCTTGATCACGATGAAGAAATTTTTGCATATGTTAGAACTTATGAATCGGAAAAATTGCTAGTGATCAATAATTTTTATGACAAGGTAAAGGCATTCGTCTTACCTGAGCAATTAAAACTTGATGACTACAATAGCAAGATGTTACTCTCTAATTATGTGGATTCTGCCCCTCTTGGTAGAAATATTCACCTGCGGCCGTATGAGTCCATAGTGTACCACTTGAAAAAATGATCGGAGATGTCTTTATGACAAATAAGTACCTAACCATCTATAACTGCATAGTCGAGCAAATTAAAAGCGGGGAAATACCACCGCAAACCCTTCTTCCCTCGGAAAACGAATTAAAGGACCAATTCGACACATCGAGGGAAACGATCCGAAAGGCGTTAAATTTGCTCTCACAAAATGGCTATATTCAAAAAGTTAGAGGAAAAGGTTCGATTGTCATCGACATCAGCAAATTTGATTTTCCCGTATCCGGTTTAGTTAGCTTTAAAGAGTTGGCAAATAAAATGGGCAGTAAACCGAATACGATTGTCAACGAGCTATCGTTGATCAAGCCTGATGGCTTTATACGGCAGCATCTTCAGCTTGGAAGTAAAGACCTTGTCTGGAAAGTTGTCCGCACACGGGAAATGGGTGGCGAGAAAATTATTTTAGATAAGGATTTTTTATCTAACAAGTATGTCCCTTCTTTAACGGAAGAAATCTGTGCCGACTCGATTTATCAATATCTCGAAAATGAATTAAACTTAACCATAAGCTTTGCCAAAAAAGAAATTGTCGTGGCCGAGCCTACTTCTGAAGACCGTAGCTTACTCGATCTCGAAGGCTTTCACAATGTGGTCGTCATCAAAAACTATGTTTACTTGGATGATGCTACCCTTTTCCAATACACAGAATCACGTCACCGGCCTGATAAATTTCGTTTTGTTGACTTTGCGCGGAGAACACATTGATTATAACTCCAAAGAGGAACCATCCTAGTGGTCTCCTCTTTTTTAAAATTCTCACGTCCAATTGAAAATGCTTTTCACGGAATATTTTGCTACAATAATTGTAACTACTGGGCGAGGTGAATAAGTATGTGCGGCCGATTTACACTAACGGCAACATTTGAAGAAATCATTAGTCGTTTCGATATTCAATCCTTTATGGAGGAAGAGCTTTATTCTCCAAGTTTTAATATTGCCCCTTCCCATTCTGTCTTAGCAGTAATAAATGACGGGAAGTCCAACCGGATGGGATTTTTGAAATGGGGGTTAGTTCCACCGTGGGCAAAAGATTTGTCAATTGGCAATAAAATGATCAATGCCAGAGCTGAAACAATCTCAGAAAAGCCGAGCTTTCGGAATGCCTTTAAAAAGAAACGCTGTATTGTTATTGCAGATAGCTTCTATGAATGGAAACGCCATGAGGATAAAACTAAAACCCCGATGCGGATAAAACTAAAAACTGATGAACTTTTTGCCATGGCTGGCATCTGGGAGGGCTGGAAGTCACCAGATGGGAAAACACTCTATACTTGTTCCGTGATCACAACCGGTCCAAATGAATTAATGAAAGATATTCACGACCGCATGCCCGTTATTTTGAAACGGGATGATGAAAAAACTTGGCTGGATCCAGCGATTGCAGATACCACACGTCTTGAACCCTTGCTCGTCCCATTCGATGAAAATGAAATGGAGACGTATGAAGTTTCTTCCTTAGTTAACTCTCCCAAAAATAATTCGATTGAGCTTATTTAAAGAAAACTCGTCGACTGGCGAGCCCGTAAGGGCGAAGACAGAGGCGTAGTTGCACTTATGCCGAATAGAAAGTTATACTTTCCTTTCGGCCAAAAAATTTGTTAACGCCCTTTTTTTGAAAATGGACATGTTCACTACATGCACGAACAAGCTTGAGCATATGCTGTACTAACCCATAAAAGTTTTCCTTCTTTCGAAAGTGGTCTTCACCACTTTCTTTTTTTTGTTCAAACCGACACTCCTTCTGTGGTTCTATTATAATCATGGGAAATAAAAGATTTTTTTCAAAGGGGATTCACCTCTCCTTTTGAAAGTCCCACCATTCTCTAACATCAAAAATACCATTTATTTCATTCTTTGATTTTTCAAATACTTCTACCGTTTCACTTGTAGAATAAGAAAAAATATAATGTGTTGGTGTTTCGTTTAAAATTCGGAAGCTACTAATCTCACCGTCTTGCATTTCGACCATATATACTTTGCCATTTAGAATCTCATTAGTACGCACTAAATTTTTCATTAAATCCCCCCTCTAGATTAACTATATTTTCAATTTACCAGATTTGATGATATTAAACTGAATAAAAACCGAAAATAATATGAAAAGAAGTGAATTTATTTTTTTTCGTAATTTGCTATTGTTTACAAAGAATCATGAAGATTATGTTGTATTTGTTTGATTATTTGGTTACATTTGGGAAATATATGTTTATTCGATCATTTGAAAGGCAGTATAAATCATCATTGGGTATGGCTTTGAAAAAATGGCTCTGGATGCTATGACAGGCATCCTTCATTTGATATTGAAATAGTAGAAATAATTTGCTTCCCTTTCAAAACCAAGTTTTTCATAAAGTCTTTGTGCCGTAATGTTATCCTCAGCTGTTTCTAACAATACACCTTTAGCCCTTGTTTTCTTAGCAAATTCAAGCGCTATTTTCATTAATTTCTCCCCAACTCCTTGTCCCCGCGCACTTTCCTTCACAAATAAATCATTTAATATCCATGAACTCTGCATACTCACACTTGAAAACGATGGATAAAGCTGGACAAAGCCAAGCGGTTTCGACCCCTCAAGTGCGATAAATACTTCAGATTCTTCATTCATGATTCTTTCCTTCAAAAACTTTCTTGCTCCATCCAAGTCCGACTCTTGCTCATAAAACTTCCTGTACAAATCAAAAAGTTCCGTTAAAGAATCAAGTTCGTTTATGGTTGCTTTTATAATAATCATTTTTCAATACCTCCTGAAATTTTCATAATGAATCGCCAACAACTGGAAATACTAGCGGCGAGGTGGATTAGATGAGAAAATTAATAATGCTGTTATTAAGTTTGATTATATTACCAAATAGTATCACATTTCCGGCTCATGCAAACAGTGATCAAACACATTTTGACATAAATTTAGATGGCTTTACCTTATATGTATTAGATAATTTTGTTGAGGAAATTGATAAAGGGAAAGTCACCCCGCTGGCTAAAACCTTTTTGGAGGTTTTATGACGTGAACTGGAATGGATTCGTGAACCACGTGTTTATGTAAAAAGTAATCAAGGTTATATCGCTTGATACATGTTCTGCCCCCTCTATCACGCCCTTCTCCAACAGCTGAACAGCCAATTCATTTTGATTTCCTTAATTACTATTCTTTAAGTTTCATTTGAAAACTAATTATTTTAATGATCAAAGGAAAAAGCCTTGAAATAATAAGGCTTTTTCCTAATTTGGCAGGGCATACAACCAAATTAAATTTTTTTATTTTCTATCCTTATTTGAATTTTAATTGATATTTCCTATAGGAGTTTGACTTCAATTAAAGATTAGTGGGTCATTCACCCATGCCGACATGACCTGGGTATCCTCCCCAACCTCCATGCCAACCATGGCCTGGGTATCCTCCCCCCCAGCCTCCATGCCAACCGTGACCTGGGTAGCCACCATGCCAGCCACCATGCCAGCCATGACCTGGGTATCCACCATCCCAGCCTCCATGATGCCAACCGTAACCTGGGTATCCACCCATGCCCATGCCGCCATATCCACCCCAACCTGGGTATCCACCCATGCCGCCATATCCACTCCAGCCTGGGTATCCGGCCATGCCCATGCCACCATATCCAGTCACACCTGGGAATCCTCCCATGCCGCTATATCCGCTCACGCCAGGTAATCCTCCCATTCCCATGCCAAATTGTCTCACATCATTCATTTGAGCACCTCTCCTTTATATAGGTTACAGTCTAGACTATGTTGAAACCATGAAAAGGCATGGGCTGATGTCCTGTTTTTTCATAACTATTTGAGTGGTTTCAATCTCCAGTATGAATCGAAAATAAATCAGCCCTACAAAACCGGCACTTAGTATCATATTTTCAGCTTCGATCATCTTAGTGTATACTCAAACAGCCATGCAGGTAGTGATTCCCAGGTGTTAATTCTCCGATTCTGTTCAAGTACCTCCTTCTCTTTTTTCATTCTTGATACCGATGTCTCTGTAAAAACATTGCTTTCTGAAGTAAATACAGAGATATCCGCCATAGTAGGAGGATAGGGGCTATTTCTAATATGGTTGTGAAGTTTTCTCAACACTTTTTCATAATCCATTTGCGAGCAAAATTCAAACCAATGAAGAATCGTATCATCTTTTGTTATACAGGAAGAATAAACTGATTCTATTAACACCAATAATTTAATCATTTCTTGCTTCGTCATACCCATCACTCCTTCAACCGTTTTCCACTGTATTATATATTCTGCCTTTCTATTTTTTCACCGTTTCTAGTTTTGACCAAAAATTAGAAAAAGAGCACAGCTGTGCTCTTTTTTGATAAAAAGATTTTTTTCCTTCATTTATGAATGGACAGAAACCTCATGATTACCATAATTCCTACCACTACATTTAATAACACTCTTTTATCAACTACAAGTTCATCTTATCGGGATTAAGATTTTATAAAAATATGACCCCCTAATATCGAGTTAGAAGCAAATCCTTTCTTCGATATACACTTAATACAATCCCGATTAAAAAGGAATTGAGCAAAACCGGCATCAACCCATAGCTTATAAATGGCAATGATATCGAGGTAAGTGGAAAAACGCCGAGTGCCATTCCGATGTGACTTGTCAACTGTACACCATACAGGGCTACAGCACCAATCAGAAGAAGTTTCGCGAAAGAATCATGGATCATATTGGAGATGACAATAAATCTCACCATAATCAGGGAGAGTATGATGACCAGTGCGATTGCAAATAGCCAGCCGTACATATAGGTTAAGCTTACAAAAACAAAATCCGTATGCGTTTCCGGGATAAATTCCTTTTTCCCCGGGTGACCGAACCAGCCTGCTTTTGACATTAATTCCTTCAATCGTATAAATAACCTGCTCCATTTGGATCTTTCTCGGATTTAAAAAGGCCAGCAATCTTTGTTTGTGGTAAGTCAAAAGGAATGGCCAATATGTAAATGCGACAATCATGAATAACCCAGCGGTAATTCCGGATATAACCAGTATCGTTTTCCTACTGAATTTACTCCACCAAAGCATCACAAATACCATAACTGTATACATAAAGGTGATTGGTATACTAGGGATGGAGAAGAATAATAGGAATGGAACGAAAAACAAAATACCAAAATGCCAAATTTTGAACTTAGCAATAGAAAAAAATGAAGACCAGGCAAGGAAAAAGAATGGCAATGCCATTGTGCTTTCGATCGTAATAATGGGCACAATCAGTAGAATTGGTATTCCATTAATCATCGCATTGTGAAAGAACTTAATGACAAGTAGTAATAGCACTCCGAGTGAATAAAATAACCATCCCCGCGTTTTCCATTTGCGATAATCGATTAACATGATACCTATTGCAGTTGCACCGCCAAGTAATACAATGATGGCTTTATTAACGGAAAAATGCCTTGAATCCATGTAACCAAGCCCAATCATCGGTAAAAATCCAAGTCCTAATGTCGTAACCAGTAGGATGATCATGAACCAATCTACCTTCGGCTTATGGAGCTTGTTCATCTGTTTTCCCAATTTCACCGGGCTTCCCATCTGCTCAATGGCTTTTTCCTCGGCATCTGCATCCGGTAATCCCTTCTCCATCCATAAATTCTTGGCTTCTTATAAATGATAACCTAATTCATCAGCAACATATTTCTTGGCTTCCTTTGATTTAATTTGTTCTGTGACCTCATGTAAAAATAGATACTTTTTATTTGCCACCTTGGTCTCACCCCTCAAGCAGCAATTCTTCCACTTCTGTCCCTCCTTACTATCTCTTAGACGACACATCCTATTTAGAAGTTTTTAAAAGTGTATGATTTTACTAGAAAGAATATTTCCTGCTCCATAATATACTATTATATATACTCATTCTGTCTATCAAAAGGAAATGTACTTATATATAAAATGACAAAAGAGCTTAGACTTTCTAAGCTCTTTCAGATTCGTCACAGCCCTATTTAATTGTCAAATGAACTTTTTTGAGAAACCTTAATAATCGTTTTACTCCTCCGTTTTAATAGCCTTGAGTAATGCTGAACCAGCTTCTGCACCAGTAACCCCACAAGTAATATTATGATTAAGATCAGTGTAATGGTAGCTCCGGGAGGCGTTCCTAATTCATACGAGGAAACGAGACCCGTAAAAATACTTACAAGTGATATAACCTCAGCAGTGAGAATGACCAAGGTAAAACCTTTGGCAATGCGTATCGCGAAAGCCGCCGGCAGGACAAGGAGGGCAGATACCAGTAATACGCCAATGGTTGGAATAATCACCGAAATCGCCAGTCCAGTAATAATACTAAATGAGAGTGATAGTAAATTGGTATTAACACCACTAGTATAGGCGGTGTCTTCATCAAAGGTCATTAAATATAAAGGTCTTTTAAGCACAATAAAATAAAGAAGAATACAAATGGCAACCACTGTTAGCACCTTTACCTGTAATGGACTTATCGTAACAATCGAGCCAAATAAGTATTGATCGATAGAAGTTGCCGACCCACCTTTAGTGATACTCATCAGAAATAAGGCAAACGACAGTCCCGCAGCCATCAAGATGGCAATCGAGACTTCTGAATAAGTTCTGTATGCACGGCGCATATATTCAATTCCGATTGCACCGATTACTACTATTAAGATACTGGAAAAAGTAATATTGACATGAATAAAAAAACCAATCGCAACTCCTGAGAGTGAAATATGGGAGAGGGTATCGGCCATTAATGCCTGCCGCCTTAGTATAAGGAAAACACCTAATAAGGGAGCAATTAAGGCAATTACTCCTCCAGCCCATAAAGCCCGTTGCATGAATTCAAGACTAAGCATTTCCATCCCCCATGTTCCCCCCTTTCCAACTGCAGTGTTTTTGTAAGATAGGAATCTACTTCATCCTGATTATGGGTCACCATAATCACGGTTCTTCCATGTTCCTTTACTTGATGGGACAAAAATTCGTAAAATGCTTTTCTGCTGCTTGCATCCATTCCTGTCGTTGGTTCATCTAACACAAGCAAGTCTGGTTCTGACGCTAAGGTCCGTGCAATACAGATTTTTTGTTTTTGCCCTCCTGATAATGATCCAATCTTTTGGTGACGGAACTCCCACATCCCTACCATCTTTAAGGCATTTTCTACTATTTGTCCATCCTGACTGTTTAAGCGCTTGAACCACTTTCCTTTTTTAAATCGTCCAGAACGTACGAGCTCCAGCACTGTACTTGGGAATCCTGCATTAAATGATGCGATTTGCTGGGGGACATACCCAATCGTAAGACTATTTCCATTCACATTACACTTACTTACAGTTACTGTCCCTTCCCAAGGTTTAAGCAATCCTAGCAACAACTTAATTAATGTCGTTTTGGATGCGCCGTTTTGTCCGGTTATACCAACAAACTCTCCATTTTCGATATCAAATGAAACTCCATTTAAGGTTGGCAAATGATTATAGCCAAACACAATATTTTGAGCAGAAGCAAGAAACATAATTTAACACCTCTCTTTACTATATTTTATACGTCCGACCTAATGAGAAAACGAAAAAGTGTACGGACGCTTTTTCTATGCGTACATTTTTTCGTCAACATGAATTCCTATTATTGTGAGAGAGTTTCCACAAGGGACATTAAGTTATTTTTCATAACTTCAATATAATTCAATCCCTTATCCCGATCCTCTTTGCTTAACCCTTCAAGCGTATGAAGAACCTTTGTTTTTGCCCCTATTTCGCTTGCAAGTGTTTGAGCAACTTTTTGGGAAGCCAGCTCTTCAAAATAAATAGTGTGAAGATTATGGTCTTGAGCAAATGTTTTAAGCTCCGCTAATCTCGCCGGGCTTGGTTCCTCTTCTGGAGATAAACCGGCAATCGGGACCTGCTTGAGCCCATATTCCTTGGTCAAATAACCAAACGCAGCATGCTGAGTAATAATTTCTGTACCAACATATTCTTTTAGGCTATCACGATAGCTTTGATCGAGATCTTTAAGTTGTTGAATGTATTTCTGGCTATTTTTCTGATAAACTTCTTTATTTTTTGGATCCTTTTTCACCAGTGCAGCTGTGATCGTCTCGACTTCTTTTTGAGCAAGTGCCGGGCTCAGCCACACATGTGGGTCCATGGCGTGATAATGGCCATGTTCTTTTTCGTCTGTAGCACCCTCATGCTCGTCTTCAGTAGTCCCTTCCATTAAAGCAATTCCCTTACTGGCTTCAATAAATAATGTTTTTTTATTTTTACCCAGTGAATCCTCCACTTTTGGTACCCAAGTCTCAAAATAGGGACTATTGTATACGAGAAGATCAGCACTCTGAATGTTAGCCATATCCTTAGGAGAAGGTTCCCACTCATGAGGCTCTGTATTCGAAGGAATTAATAGATCCACTGTTGCTAGATCACCTGCAATGTTTTTCGTAAATTCATACATTGGATAAAAAGTTGTCACGACATGAAGTTTTGTTTCACCAGCAGATTGATTGTTTTTTTCAGTGGCAGTTTCTTTTGAACTGCAACCGGTAATGAACGCTAAACAAGCAATCGTTACAATGCCAGTCTTTATCATTGTCGTTAATTTATTTTTTTTCAAGTTTCTCTCTCCCTCATTTATTCGATTTAAAACGAAATCTTTACGATTTAAATTTTATAAAAATACATTCAACTTCTGTTTTATCCCGTTACTTTGTTTCTCTATGCAAAGTGTGTCGCTTTAACCGTGGGCAATACTTTTTCAATTCGAGTCGCTCAGGGTGTGTCCGCTTATTTTTAGTTGTGATATAATTTCGATCTCCCGTTTCTGTGCAAGCTAATGTTATATTTACTCTCATGTTATACCCTCCAAAAATTAATTTATGACCGCTTCTGTAAACACCGGCAGCGGATCATTAAATGTAGACCAATTCTGTAATAATTCCTCATCTGTCAACAAACATTGATCAAGGGTGTGCTCAATCCCTGTTTGATTCATATCTATTCCAATCAACACAAGTTCAGTTATCCGGTCACCATAGGTATCATCCCAACGCGTTAACAATTCCGGTTCATCCTTCAATATTTGCTCCTGCTCTTCCTTTGGATAAGATGCAATCCATTCCCCGGCTCCTTGGATGGTGATCGATGGACCTGCTTGAGAAAGTAGGGACGCCATATTATTCCTCGTTGCCAGCCAAACAAACCCCTTAGCCCGAACCACTTCTACCGGCCAGTTTTCTAACCAATTCATCAAGCGCTCAGAGTGAAATGGCTTTTTCCTTCTGTAAACAAACGAAGATATACCATATTCCTCTGTCTCCGGAATGTGCTCCTCATTCAATTCTTTTAACCAGCCGGCTCCTAGGCTTGCTTTATCAAAGTCAAACAGTTTTGTATCCAAAACCACATTCAGTGGAGTAACGGAGTGGTCAGTTTCTAAGATGTGGGCATCAGGATTTAACTTTTGAATAACTGCCTTTAATTCACTTATATCTTCACTGTTTACGAGGTCAATTTTATTTAACAGGATTACATTCGCAAACTCGATTTGATCAATCAGTAAATCGACCACTTCCCTTGTATCATTTAGATCGGTAGCCTGTTTTCGATCAAGCAAGCTTTCTCCTGATGTAAAGTCATTCCAAAAACGATTGGCATCGACAACAGTGACCATCGTATCCAAACGACAGAATTTTGATAAATCAATCCCTAAATTTTCATCCACGTATGTAAAGGTTTGTGCTACTGGTACAGGTTCACTGATTCCAGTTGATTCAATGACGATGTATTCAATATCACCTGTTGAAGCCAGTTTTTCCACTTCGATAATCAAATCTTCCCTAAGCGTGCAGCAAATGCAGCCATTCTGCAGTTCTACCAGTTTTTCATCTGTTCTGGAAAAACCTCCTTGTTTAACAAGCATGGCATCAATATTTACTTCACTCATATCATTCACGATTACCGCAACCTTTTTATTCTCACGGTTTTCCAAAATATGATTGAGCAGTGTGGTTTTACCTGACCCAAGATATCCACTTAGGACTGTAACCGGAATTTTCTTTCTTCTCAACTGTACATCTCTCCTTCGTTTGTTTTCTGCAACTAGGAATTACATTTAGTAATATGGCGGTTAAATCAAAATCATTACGATTTAAATTTCAAAAAAATTTAACTGTATACTAAACCTTTTGTAATTCACCTATATATAATAAATCGTAACGATTACTATTTGCAAGTTATTTTTATTAATTTTTTCATTAAAAGAGTTTCTTCTCCATAAAAAAAGGATAGATGGAGGCAGATATATCTGCCTCCATCTATCATCTTTTTATTTAATCATTCTCGTTATCCTTATGAAACCAAAGAGGCTCCATGTCATCCTCGTCGCCGTTATAGTTGATGAGGATCTCTTCCCCTGCTTTTATATCCTTATAAGCATAGAAGTCAAAGGTGTGATTCGGAAAATTTATTTCATAAGTGGCATTGGGCTCATACGAATGGTTAAACAACATACCATACCCTAAAACAAACGCAGTGTGGTTGACCCCATATTCAAACGCATAATCAGCAAGTAATGTTTTTTCAATGTGAACATGCTCCTCATTAGGATAAGGAATCACGGGTGCTGCATGAATCAGCTCCCCTCTTGCAATATCACGAGTTGCAAATACCCCTCTATTTAATTCACCATCACTAAGCTTCGAAGTTTTTACCTCAATCATATTAGTCACCTTTACCGTTCTTTCCAAAGAAGTTTTTTATCATACTTAAGCTTGCCATTATCCTAACGAGAATGCAAATGTTTTTTATTTCCGTTCAGTTGGTTATTTTTTCTCCAAGCCAGCATAAAATGGAATATACGTTCGTAGGGAGGCGAGGATATTGTTAAAAAATAATGATTCCTTAATAACAGGTGAGATGTTGGTCAGGTATTACGAGCTGAATAAACAGAAAAAAGAAATTGAACTGGAAATGAATCAATTAAAGGATGTTTTTCAAACCTATTTTAATAATTTAGTTGGTACAAATCATAAAGGGGAAATTACGATAAGCGGCTATAAACTGCAAAGGCAAATTCGAAAAACAGAAAAATACAATGAGGTAGAAACCGTTAAAAGATTAGAAGAATTACAAATGAATGATCTCATTCAGGTCATAAAAAAGCCGGATGATGGAAAAATAAATGCTGCACTAAATCTAGGATTGTTAACAGACACCAATTTAGAGGGCTGCATTGCCACAAACTACTCCACTGCCATTTTAGTTAAGCCGTTAACACCGAGATAAAACAATACAAACACAGCCCATTATCATGTATTGAATACTACAGTTATAAAAAGCCCTTCCGCATTTTGGATTAATTCATATGATAAATGGAGTAAATGGAAGGGAGGTATTTATTGATGGATGGTGTCGGAGCTGGCGGAGGTTTTGCCTTAGTCGTTGTATTGTTTATCCTCCTTATTATTATTGGAGCATCTTTTATGGGCGGATATGGTGGTTTTTATTAAATAAATAAAAATTACATTTACTGAAAGGAGGATTCCCTATGTTTGGATACGGAGGATACGGTGGATTTGGCGGCTGCTGTGGTGGCTACGGTTACGGCGGTGTTGGATTTGGCGGAGGTTTTGCTTTAATCGTTGTATTGTTTATCTTATTAATCATCATTGGAGCAACTTGCTTTTATTAAATAAATGCCTCTTGTCTTTAAAACATGAAAAAGGCCCTTTTTTAAGGGCTTTTCTCTTTTAGCCATGTGCTTTATTACGCAAACAATGGTACAATTACCAGTGATTACATATTAATGCAAAGGAGCAATGTATATGTCAGTTGATGTTTACATGAATTTTAATGGAAACTGCCGCGAAGCAGTCGAGTTCTATGCACAAGTTTTTGGAACAGAAAAACCAAAAATCATGTCTTTTGCTGATTCCCCGCAAAATCCAGATTACCCACTTCCTGAGGAAGCAAAAAACATGGTTATGCATGCACGTCTTAATATTGACGGAAGCAATGTTATGTTTTCTGATGTATTTCCTGGCATGCCTTTTATTGAAGGAAACAATATAACCCTTTCAATAGTTAATGAAAACAAGGATAAAATTATCTCTTATTATGATAAATTAAAAGAAGGCGGTACTGTTGTGATGGAACTGCAAGAAACCTTCTGGAGCAAATGCTATGGACAAGTGAAAGATAAATTTGGGATTCTATGGCAATTAAATTATGACAACGGGGAAATGGCGATGTAATATAGAAAGTGCAGGGCACCCGCCTATCGGCGTATGGACAAAGTGCTTCGACTGAAAAAAAGGAAACACGGAGAGCGCAAGCGATCCGATGTTGACTTATCGTAGGGAGAAGAGCGAAGTACACTAGCCGATGGCGCCTAGAGCTGGACAATTCTCAAAGCCGATATTTATACTTAACCTATCTCTTAAAAAAGGATGTAGAATCTTTCATTCAAGAAAAGATTCTACATCCTTTTTTTACACTTCGAGTTGTTGACTAAATTTTGACAGATCCTCGTCCTCTTCCCATCCCTTGCACACATCCACCCACTCAATGGCAGAAGAATATTGAAATAATTCCTCCTTCGTTAACTCAATGGCAGAGTTCGTGCTGCCGCAAGCAGGAAAAAGCGTCTCAAACCGTTGCATGGAAACATCAAGGTAAACTTCAAGGTCATTTTTCAAACCAAATGGGCACACCCCTCCAATGGCATGGCCCGTTTGCTCTAGCACTTCATCAGGTGATAGCATCCGAGGTTTGAAACCAAACCTTTGCCGAAACTTCTTATTATCAACCTTGGCATCACCAGCAGCAACAATCAGTATGGCTATTTCCTCTGAACCTCTGAAGGATATGGTTTTTGCTATTCGCGCAGGAATAACCCCAATTGTTTCCGCAGCTTGGTCAACCGTAGCACTTGATGTTTCAAATTCCATGACATCAACTTCACGATTCCATTGTTCGAAATATGCTTTTACACTTTCTATTGACACCTAATTCACCCTTCCCATTTATGTAATATTTAGTATAATACCATACGTTAAAGGGATAAAGCGAAAAGATGACTTAAATTATTCCCGATAGACACCTTTTTTCCAAAACATTTTTGTTATCTATCGCTAACATAAACCAATCATTTTGCTAGCAATTAGATATATTTTCGCTAGCAACAAACTACTGTTCTCTAGCTTTTAAAATATTTAAATTCCTCGTTGAAATGAACAACTTACTCCCAATTTTTATATTGATTTTCAATATTTTTGAAACTAACCCTGCCTTTTTGCATCATTGGCGGACAAGTTGTATTATATTTTTGAATTTTCTTATTAATCTCATCAATCAAGCCTTTTGTTTCAGATTCCTTACGATCGGCTGCCTTTAATTTCATCACTTTTTCTATCTCATCCCTTATTTCCTTTTGCAATGCAACAAAAGGCGGCAGATACCCTGCCTCTTTAGCCGTCTTGGTAAAATTGGCGTAAATGTCACCGGAGAATAGATGTGAAGGCAGTGGTTTACCAAATCCAGGATGATTTTTCATTTCCTCATCTAAATTGTACTTCCCCGACTTTTGATTTATTGATTGATCATGTCCATCTTTTTTTAATGGCATCTTTGTAGCACTCCCTTTAGTTTGTACTTTTAGTTTCATAATTCTCTATGCCCTGTTCATATTCCTCCAAATTTATCGCGGAAATGGGCTTTTTGAATGAACCTTTATAAAGACCGCTTGAAACCAAGTTTCCCTTAAACAGTCATTATAAAAATGTCAATCCCCTCTTTTTTCCAATCTCCAAGTTTGAACTTTTTTAGATTTATGTTTAAAAAAATAGCAGGCCAAGTGGCCTGCTTCGTTTATTCACCTAAATCCACGTTGTGGTACACTTGCTGCACATCTTCTAAATCTTCTAATACATCGATCATTTTTTCGAATTTTGCAAGTCCATCCTCTGGAAGCGCGATTTCATTTTGCGCCAGCATTGTTAATTCAGCAACCGTAAATTCAGTGATTCCGGCTTGCTTGAATGCTTCCTGCACGGCGTGGAACTGGTCAGGCTCTGCATAGACGATTACTGAATCTTCTTCTTCGATAATGTCACGGACATCGACATCAGCTTCCATTAATAATTCAAGCACCTCATCAGCTGTTTTTCCTTCCACACCGATGACAGCTGTGGCATCAAACATATAAGCTACAGAACCACTAACTCCCATGTTACCGCCATTTTTACCAAAAGCTGCGCGGACGTCTGATGCGGTACGATTCACGTTATTTGTTAGCGCATCAACAATGACCATTGATCCATTAGGTCCAAAACCCTCATAACGAAGCTCGGTATAGCTTTCTTCAGAACCGCCTTTTGCTTTTTCAATCGCACGATCAATGATATGTCTTGGTACATTGTATGTTTTTGCACGCTCAAGGACAAATTTTAACGCCTGATTGGATTCTGGATTTGGTTCACCCTGCCTTGCGGCAACATAAATTTCAACCCCAAATTTTGCATAAATACGACTTGTATTAGCATCTTTTGAAGCTTTCTTTTCTTTAATATTGTTCCACTTACGTCCCATTATGAACACTCTCTTTCCGGTTTGAATCTACACAAAATGATTATAATAAAAAAGCTGTATCCACAATACTTTTTCACCATAACAATTCGGAGATCATGACGTTTAATATTATCTGACAAACAACACTTTTTAAAATGCTGCTTTCATACACAGATAATATTATACCTTAAATGTTTTTCATTTGTTAAGTACCCAACAATCAAAAAAGTGCAGGAATTTGAGTGTAAACAAGGTTATTACCACTACTCTCTACTAAACAAGCATCTGAAACAAGGTACTATCGTTATTCACTTCCCGATAGATAAACCCTTTCGTTTTAATCCGTTCAATTAATGGCAGATAGTCTTCTTTATCCTTCAATTCAATTCCAACCAATGCTGGTCCCGTTTCACGATTATTCTTTTTTGTATATTCAAAATGGCTAATATCATCGTTTGGCCCAAGTACATCAAAGAGAAATTCACGCAAGGCCCCTGGGCGCTGCGGGAACTGGACAATAAAATAATGCTGCAGGCCTTCATAGAGCTTGGATCGTTCTTTAATTTCCTGCATCCGTCCAATATCATTGTTTCCGCCGCTCACGATACAGACAACCGTTTTTCCCTTAATTTCTTCTGCATATGTATCCAATGCAGCAACTGAAAGGGCACCTGTTGGCTCGACAACAATGGCATTTTCATTATAAAGCGATAAAAGGGTCGTACAAACCTTGCCTTCTGGAACAACAATAATATCATTGACAATGTCTTTGCAAATAGTAAACGTTTTTGATCCAACCGTTTTAACCGCCGCTCCATCAACGAATGGGTCAATATCCTCTAGTGTGGTCACTTCGCCTTTTAATATCGATTCCTTCATACCGGCTGCACCTAGTGGCTCAACCCCGATTAATTTTGTCTTTGGGGAATAATACCTTAAATACGTTCCTGCTCCAGCGAGAAGGCCTCCGCCGCCAATTGCAGCAAATAAATAATCAATTTTTTCAGGACAATCATTGAGCAACTCAACTGCTACAGTTCCCTGGCCGGCAATCACATCGAAATCATCAAACGGGTGAATAAAGGTACGTTTTTCGGCTTGACTGCACTCCATTGCTTTTTCATAAGCATCATCAAAGGTATCCCCAGTTAATACAATATCAACGCTGTCCTTGCCCCAAAATTTAACTTGCCTCACTTTTTGCTTTGGCGTTGTGCTCGGCATAAAGATCTTGCCATGAATGTTTAAAAGGTGACAGGAATAGGCAACCCCTTGCGCATGATTGCCGGCACTTGCGCAGATAATGCCGTTCTCAAGCTCATCCGCATTTAGCTTTTTGATGCGGTTATAGGCACCGCGGATTTTAAATGAACGTACGCTCTGAAGATCCTCCCGTTTCAAGTATACGTGACAACCGTAACGTTCCGACAATAAGTGATTGTACTGGAGCGGGGTAGGTGAAATTTCATCCTTAATGTTATGACTGGCTAGGATGATATCCTCGACATTAAATGTTTTCTTATCTACTTGTTGACTCATGTTCAAATTCCTCCTCAGTATTTCCAACAATGCATTCAAAATGGTTTTAGTTTGGCAAATTATTAAGCATTATAAAACAACAAAAAACCCGCCCCTAATGGAATAGGGACGAGTTAGCTCGCGATACCACCCTACTTCCGCAATTTCAAAATGAAATTGCGGCTCTCGATTCAACGCACGATCTTCTGTACGTGTTCCGTTGTAACGGCGGACATTCCGGTACAGCTTACTTACACCGTTCAGCTATACATCTCAGAGATGATTTTCAGATAGCCTTGCTGTCGACTCCCACCAACCGTCGACTCTCTGTGGAACAAGAAACCTACCCTACTCTTCTCGTCATCGATTCATATCTAATTTTAGATAAGGGTACCACCGAAAAAATACCCTGTCAATGTTTTTTGACTATTTTAACTATTTTGTTAATTATAAAGCGCTTACATTTTGTGGTGCCTGACACCGTTGCCACTATTGCTCCTATTGCCATAGTTAATGCCTTATTTTTTATTCCTTCATTTCAAATACCGATAAAAACAGCTAGGTTTTATAATACGAGCACTATGTACAAAAAGGGGAGGAATTTAGAGAAATACTTAAAAAAACTTATTAAAAATAAGTTGGTAAAAATCCACCCAAACCAAAAAGGGTGGATTTTTTCTCATTACATAAATATTATTTTATCTTTTTTTCATATTCTATAAGAGTTAATCGATCATTAACTTTAAATTCCTTCGTTTTTTTGTAGCCAAATTTTTCGTAAAAATGGCGGGTCCGGGTATTATCCTTTGGAGTATCTAAGCTCCATTCCTTTACATGTGGGAATTTCTTTTCTATTTGAGTAAGGATTTTGCTGCCTAATCCTCGATTTTGAATGGCGGGGTTGAGAAAAATACGAAACAAGCGATAATGAATATCCGTTATTTTCACGATGCAGATGCCGCCAACAATTTTTCCATTTAGGAAAATGGTGTAATGAATGGAATGGTTGAGTTTATACTTAAAAAAATCTAATAGTTCGGCTGCAGGACTTGTATCATAATCCTTATACTTCTTCAAATCGGATAGAAATGCTTCTCGTTGGATTTTTAGTAAGGCTTCGGCCTCGCTCATTTTTGTTCTTGTAATGTTTAAATTCATGCACTCACCTCGAAAATACATTTCAATCATTATATGAATCGAACACTGTAAATGAAATAATGAAATTCTTTTCAGCTGTAAATGGTTATCCCAGCTTTGATTAATCCTGTAAGGTATCGTATGATGAAAATGGATTTTTCTTCAGAGTGCAAATGGAATAGTAACGAAATAATGAGAGGATTTTTGACATGAACAAAAGCGAAAAACATTCATTAATAGCAAACCTTGGACTTGTTCCTCATCCGGAAGGCGGATATTACAAAAGTACATATCAATCTACAGAACGAATTTCTGACACAGAAGTAAGTGTGAATTTTGAAGGGGAGCGTAAACTTTATACAAGTATTTACTTTCTTTTGACTTCAGATGATGTTTCCCATTTTCATCGTTTGAAATCGGATGAAATATGGTATTTCCATGGTGGAAGCCCCTTAACCATCCATGTTATTCATGAAAATGGTGAATATGAGGAAATCAAATTAGGGATGAATTTGGAAAAGGATGAGGTTCCGCAAGCACTAGTTCCGAAGAATTCCATCTTTGGTTCCTCTGTATACGATAAAGACACCTTTTCATTAGTGGGCTGTATGGTATCTCCAGGCTTTGAATTCCAAGACTTTGAATTGTTCACACAAGACGACCTTTTACGCCAATACCCACAGCACGAAGAGATCATCCTGAAATTAGCATACGAAAAAATACCAAATTGAATGGCAGGATGTCAGGCACCAAATAAAAAGACCGAACAATCGTCCGGTTTTTTTGTTGTTAACTATTAGATTTGCCACTACTCAATGCCCCTGTTTTCGCTGGAATAAGGAAACTCAATGCTACAGTGATGAAGCTTAAACATAGGGCATAAAGAAACACATTCTTCATCCCGATGACAACGTTTGCCGCATGATTAATAAGTAAACCCATAATAGTTACTCCAATAGATGTTCCGATGTTTCTTAAAAAGATTTGCAAAGAGGTCGACATCCCCTTGATATGCGATTCGGCAAATTCTTGAGAGGCAATGGTTCCGACAGCAAACAATAAGCCAAAGGCAACACCCTGAACTGTTAAAATCAGAAACAAGCCGACATAGGAAATATCCTGAATAAATAAATAGAGTGCTAAGCCTGATACAGTGGTAATAATGCTGCCGATGATAAATAAGATTTTGTAGCCAAAGCGCATGATCCACTTCCCGGCCGGTGTACTTCCAAACATCCAGCCAACTGCAATACTTAATAGAATCAGTCCGCTTTTATAAATACTCATATGGCTGCCTTCTTGTAAAAATAACGGAATAAAGTTCGATGTCCCGAAAAAGGATAGACAGTAAAATAACATGAAAAGATTGGTCATGAGAATTCCTTTGTTTTTAAAAAGGGAAACAGGAAGAAACGGCTGCGCCTCTTTCCTTTCGACAAATGCAAAAACAATCAAACCGATTAAGCCAGTAACAAGGTACCAAAAAGGATGTCCTACGTTAGTGGACAATAACAAAAGTGTAATGGAAATTCCGAATAGGAAAAACCCTTTAAAATCGATATGCGTCTTTTTAAATTCCGTTTTTTCCTGATAGGGAATCAAACAAAGGACTGTGGCAATACCGATGGGAATATTGATAAAGAAAATCCATCTCCATGTTAAGGCTTCAACAAAAAAGGAGCCCAAAACGGGACCCACAATAGAGGAAATGGCCCAAATTGTGCTAAAAACCGCTTGGATTTTCCCACGTTTTTCAATCGTAAACAAATCTCCAACGATAATCATCGAAAGTGGAACCATCCCGCCGGCTCCAAGTCCTTGAATCCCTCTAAAAACAATCAGCATTACCATCGAATTAGCTATTCCGCAAAGAATCGATCCGATTGTGAATAGGCCAACCGCAATCATTAACAGCTTTTTCCGGCCATACATATCCGATAATTTCCCATAAAGCGGAACAGTTACTGTACTCGCTAACATGTAGACAACAAAAATCCAAGCAAACAATTCCATGCCGCCCAGTTGTTTCACTATGGTTGGACTTGCCGTCTGCATGATATTGGCATCGAGCGCCGAAATAAGGGTCGTGATTACAAGTCCCCAAAAAACATATCTATTTTTCCCCATAATAACCTCCAAATTCTAGTAAAAACTTGTTGTATAATTCCTTTTATTTACATTCATTTTTTTCCACAACTATCATTATAGCAAAATGTGACATTTAAAATCTAATTTTATTTTTTACAATAAAATAGACCCCACCCGAAAGTGGCGCCTTTTTAAACATATTTGAAATAAACGGATCCAATACCCCTAATATGGAAAAGATACCATTTCCCATTTATAAATTGCCAATTTTGGACCATTGCCCCACTCGAGGATAAATAGTACCACTTACCTTGGTCCATAATCCAGCCGATCGCCATTGCCTCGCTTGCTGTTAAGAAGTACCACTTGCCACTAGCTTTTTGCCAGCCTGTAAACAGGGTCTTTTTTCAATAACGGCTGTGTAATGGTAGGTAAAAGAATTTCGATTGTCGTTCCTTCATTCACTGTACTTTCAATCGTTAACACACCATTATGACTTTCAATTATTTTAAAGCAGGTCATGAGCCCAAGTCCTGTTCCTTTTTCCTTTGTTGTATAAAAAGGTTCTCCAAGGGTTGACATTCGTTCTTGTGGAATTCCGATACCCTGATCAATAATATTAATCGAAATTTTCCCTTCTTCTTTTACCTTCACCTTTATCTCAATATTTCCACCTTGTGGCATGGCCTCTATGGCGTTTTTAAAGAGGTTTAGAAAAACCTGCTTCAACTGATTTTCTTCACAGCTAATCTTTGGCAAATCCTGTTCAAAATCAATGAAAATCTCTACATTGTTCAAAATTGACTGGGTACCAATTAAGGTAACCACATCCTTAATTAAAACTTTAACATCCTGTTCGACATAAACAGCCGCAGTCGGTTTGGCAAGTACAAGGAATTCCCCTACAATACTATTGATCCGATCTAGCTCTGATAGCACTATATCAAAGTATTCGTCTTTTTGTTGATCCGCCTTAAATAACTGAATGAATCCTTTTATAGAAGTGAGAGGATTTCGGATTTCGTGGGCAATGCCTGCAGCCATTTGTCCTAACAGTGCCAGTTTTTCTGATTTTTGCAGCAGCCGCTCTGTTTGTTCTTTACGTTCAGTAATATCCTTTCCAACTGAAAGGATTGCCTCTTTTTCGCCAAAAACAATAAATAAAGAAGATACTTCAAAAAAGAATGTCGATCCATCCAAGCGTTTTGCTTTGTATTCGATCGTATTAACGGGCCGTTTCTCTTTCCTTATCTGCTTATACCGTTCCAATAAACGGTCTTTATACTCTGGAAAAATAAATTCGTAAGTGTATTTACCGATTACATCTTGATTATGATTAGCTCCAACCATTCTTGCAGCAGCATTATTTGCATAAAGAAATTTATGATTTTGGGTAATAAAAACCGGATCAGGCAAAGAATCAATTAATTTCTTATAGCTATCTTCACTGGCACGTGCTTTTTTTTCATAGTATCTTGCCTTATCATATTGCCATCCGACAACCCATGCAATGAGCGTAAAAATTAAAAAATCAATCGTAAAAAAAGCGTGATGATCCCATATCTTTTGAAAGGTGGTAAATGCTAATGAAATGAACACTAAAATAATTTGGCCTGATCTGTTCATAATTTTCCCCGCTTACTAGGTTAGTGGATTATTAGTATATCAATTCGACAAAATCCTTTAATTTCCTTCAACTCCTCATAAAATTCACAAGTTTATATATCGATATAAAAAAGGAGCATCCACATCGTGGAGAGCTCCTTTTTTATCATACAATATTTCTATTTATTCTTTTTCTTCACATTAATATACAATTTTCCATCAGCTGTTTGTCTTGATTCATTTCCATAGGAATCAACAGCTTTCACCTCAATGACGGCACCGTCCGCTACCATGTCTTTTGTAGCCGTGTAATATCCGACATAATAACCTGGTGAAACCTCCATCATAGGAAGCTCAGTTGCATTTGATAGTTGCGCAGTTTTCGTTTGTGTCAGCGGCATATGAATGAAGAAAGATGCTTTCAAGCCCGGCTCACTTGTAAACTCAATCTTTACACTTTCGCCTTTCTTCAATTCCTTATCTACTGCAGGATTTACATTTTTAATTAATGGAGCGGTGTATTTTACATCGACCTTCACCGATTTTTCCGTCGTGTTTCCAGCTTTATCTTTGGCAACTACTTTAATGTCATTCTTTCCTTCATCAAGCATAATTCTTGCGGAATATTTTCCATTCTCCACTTTTGCTGTTGTTCCATCCACGATGACGAAATTTAAATAGTCATCTGCAACAGTTCCGCTAACGGTGACGGTTTCTTTATTTAATTTACTTCCATCCGTTGGCGACCCAATCGTTAACTCTGGTGCTTGTGCATCAAAAGTGATTTTAACAGGTACAGATGCATCCGTCATCCCTTGCGGTGTAGACGCTTTTGCCGTTAATTGGTTTTCACCTTTTTTGAGTTTCACGTCAACAGCGTATGTGCCATCATCCTTTGTATCAACTGTTACAACTTCCTCGCCTTTATTAAAAATATGAACCTTTGTCTTTGGTGCAGCTTCCCCTTTTACGTTAACTGTTTCAACATTCGTGAATGTTCCATCGACAGGAGAAGTGATCGATGGTGCCGTCACCTCATAATCAACCACGGCACGAATCATATAGTTGCCTTCTTCCTCCGGTGATGGTGTCCATGCGCCGCCAACAAGCTGCCAGCTTCGCTTCGCATTAGTCCCATTCTCATCTGTTGCCAGACCCGGTGATTTCGTATTGACATCTGCTTGGATGTAAACCAAATAGAAATCGCCTTCGACAAGGATTCCATGGCTGCTTAAATCTACCTGTGTCCACTGACCGTTTCGAAGTGCTGTCGCATCAATAGGACCGGCAAGCTTTTTACCAGGTGCTCCGTCGACGCCAGAAGCATCATAAACAGCTACTTTGAAGGCAGTGCCCCCTGGAACTGGCCATTCTGTATCCCAGAAGCGGAATAAGCCGCCAGTGACTAATGCCTTTTTATGCCCTTTCGCTAATGACATTTTTACAGCCCAGCCATTTCCGGCATCGTAAAATGCCCGCGCGTTTTCAGCAGTGCCATCGTCATAGCCGATTTCACTAGGGAATCCAATGAAAGGCTTAATATCAAAATTCTGCTCCATGTTCCCTTTTAGTTTTATCGTCACTTCTTGACTGTAATAGTGTGGTGCAATGACTTTAAGCGTATAGTCACCTTCATAGGCTGTTATTGAAAAATGTCCATTTTCATCCGTTTGGACAGGTTGAACAGCTGCATCTTCGATGACGTATACAGTCGCCCCAGCAACTGGTTGACCTGATGCTTGGTTCTTAATCGTTCCCGAAACAGTACCCTTCGCTTTTTCCTGAAGTGTAAAGTTCGCTGTTGCTTCCCCGTCTTGTGCAATCGTTACTGATTTAGTTTGCGAGTGATAGCCATAACTTTCAGCAATGACCGTAAATGTTCCTGCTGAATGTGTCATCTCAAAGCTTCCATTTGCCGGATTAGTGGTTACCGAACGACCGGATTCCACAACTGTTACTTGAGCCAGCATAGGCAATTGCATTGGAGCAGACTTTTCAGTGCTTGCTTCCTTTTTCACCTCAGGCATCATCATCGTGAACTTATCCGGATTGACCTTTTCCTTTTTAAGTGAATCCGATGCAGATTCTTCATTTTCAACTGCAACACCTAAATCAGCTGTTTGTGCTGCTGGGAGTGGTGTATTCGTTAAGCGAACATCATCTAAATACCAGCCAAGCTTCGGTACACTGCCATCCGTTTTTAAATTGAAAGCAATATATATCCGTTGACCTGCATATTCACTTAGATCTACTTGACCATTAATCCAGCCATTCGACACATCATTGACACGAAGCTTTTGAACCCAGTTAACGGCATCGGTTGACACATACACATGGCCGAAATCATAGTTTCTTTCAAGTTCGTACCATTGCTTGAATTGCAGGTAGCTGTTTCCTTCCGGTAAATCAATTGGCGGCATTTGTAAAGATGCGTTTGCGCTGTTCGCATAATTTCCGCCAAGATTGGTCGCATAAACTTTTTCACCTGAGAAAGCTGCCCCAGGGCCGCTCGTAGGCTTACCCCACTGCCACGAATCATTAGCACCATAGGAAGTCCATCCATCTGGATTATTTTCAAAATCTGCTCCATATCCGACTGTTATTCCAGGAAGAACTGTGATGGTATGTTCACTCACCGTTTCGTTTCCACCGAAATCACGTACTTTCCACTTATAGACGAAAGCATTGCCTGTAATCTCTGCGCCAGGAATATTCACACGGTACGTTCCATTTTTGTAATCACCGCTAATCCGCTGTGCGGCAACAGTCGTCCATGAACCATCTTGTTTTTGATATTGTAGTGACACATCTGTTACACTAATATTGTCGGCAGCTGAAGCTTCTAACGTTAACGGCATTCCTGCAAACACCGTGGCAGGTTGGGAATGCGTTAACACCGGTGCTTCACTGTCTTCTCCTTCTTTTGTTACTTGGCCTTTCAGTTTTCCTAAACCGGAAATAACAGAAGAGACAGCATCATAGACATTCAATAAGCCTGATCCATATCCGTTATTTGGTGATTCTGGATATTTGCTGTCTGTTAAAGGAATGGCAGATGTTTGTAAAATTCTTTCTAAATCATCAACCGTTAAACTTGCATTAGCTTGCTTCAACAAGGCAATCGCTGCTGAAACATGCGGTCCAGCCATTGATGTCCCATTCCATCCGCCTTCATAGGTGCCGCCAGGGACGGAAGAACGAATGTTTACACCTGGTGCCGCAATCTCGGGTTTGATTTCCGCATATGGAGATGGTCCAAGTAAGGAAAAGCTTCCAAGTTTGTTGTTAATATCCGTAGCTCCTGTTGCAAATGATTCCGGATAGTTCGCAGGATTGGCAACAGATCCAGGCCCTCCAGGATTACTTAAGGTTGTATTTCCTGCAGAAAATTCCGGGAAGATTTCTGCTGCTCTCCATGCGCTAACCATTGGACGGTACCATTCATCAAGTCCAGGACCTCCACCCCATGAATTATTGATGACATCTGGTGCCTTGTCAGGGTTTCCGCCTGGGGCGATCATCCATTCACCCGCTTCTAATAAATCTGCGTCCGTGCCGCCAGCTGCTGTGAATGCTTTTACTGCAATCCACTTCGCTCCAGGTGCGACACCGATGATATTAGCTCCATTAGGTTCAGAACCTACCATGGTTCCAGTAGTATGCGTTCCATGTCCATGATCATCATATGGTACAGCTTGCCCTCGTACAGCGTCAAACCAGCTATACGTATTATCCGCTTGACCTGTCGCCGCATTAAAGCCGCGATATTTTTCCTTTAATGCCGGATGGTTCCATTGAACCCCGGTATCAATTGATCCAATGACTACTCCGCTGCCATCAATCCCCATCTCCCAAACCGCTGGTGCTCCGACACGATCAATATTCCATTCAATCGCTGTCGTTTCAGCTGTTGGTTCTTGAACAGCTGTTGAAGCGGATTTTTCCGGTACGAACAATTGTCTTGTTTCGTTCGGGAGGATTTTTTCAACCTCTTGAAATGCTGCTGCCTTTTCCATAACCTCTTGCGTTGCTGTTACCGCAATGGCATTCACGATATAGTAGGAATGAACATCCTTAGCCTTTCCAGCATCTACTTGCTTCTGAAGAAATGCTAATACATCTGACTGAGTTTCTGTTGCAGTTGCCTTTAACTCGGAAACAATTGTGTTTCGCTTCAATGATTTAGCTTTTGCTGGTGTTGCCTTCTGAAGCTTGGCTTTTTCTTCCGCACCCTTAGCAACTTTTTCGGAATCTACCTGCTCTTTCATTTTGATCAGGAAGGTGACTTTATCCTGACCAACAAATTGGTTGTACAGCGATTTCGTTACTTTTTGCTTTGGTGTTGGCATTTGATCCTTAGCTGAAACACTTACCCCTTTTGTTGCAGCGTTCGCATTCATTTGCGGCTGCAGGAACAATGACAACACTAGAATAGCGGTTAATAGAGTGGATACTAATCGTCTCTTCTTACTTCTCATCCTCTTACCCCCTAAGTATTTTCCTTCATCAATAAAACTACTACCCTCCTTTCCTTTGCACACTATATGTCAAAAACTAGGTGCTACTATAAAAATAGCTGTTTAACGTTTGTGTTTGTGTCGAATGATGTCATTGGAATTCGAATATTCAGAAATTGATAGTTTGGTTGCTGTTGGGAAAATTGGGAAATTGGTCCAAAATGATGTCGACAGCACTTTTTTCACAGTAAAAATAATACCTTAGTACTATTTCCTTCCTCTCTTTATCAGGATCGATTACAATATTCCTGAAAAATGAATCATTATTACTAGTGTTATGGATACATAGATATAGCCAAAAATTCATATTTTGTAATAAAAAAGTTTTATTTTCCCAGATACTTACTAAAAAAGAGAGCAGCTTGATTGTGATCAAGCTGCTCCCTTTTTTTAGTAAGAGTTTTTGAAAGTTTATGCTACTCAATAGATTGAAGAAAATCCCCAATAATCGTAACATACTCTTCTGCCTCTTCAATGTATGGCATGTGAGCACTATTTTCAAAAACATGTAGTTTCGCATGTGGCGTGAGGCTGCTGTAAAACTGTGTTGTTTCCGGTGTAACTTCATCAAAACGTCCACACGTAAATAGGGTTGGGCAGGTAATTTCTTTTAATTGTGTGGTGCAATCAAAATTCTTCAAATTGCCGAGCACTGTAAATTCAGACGGTCCCCACATGATATTGTAAATTTCAGAATTCCGATACCATGAAGGTCGTTGTTCCAACCATTCCGGTTTCTTTTCCAATCTATTTACAAAATGTTTACTAAACACCTCAATAGCTGCTTCAAAATCCTCAGAATCGGTGGTCCCATTTGCTTCACAGCGTTTGATCGTTTCCTGTACCTCAATTGGCAGCTTTTTAAGATTTCGCTTTTGATCCTGTTCCCATAATGGGGCACTGAGACATGGACTTGAAAAAATAACACTTTTCACTCCGCTTGGCTCCGTTAAGCAATAGGCAGCAGCGAGCGTTGTCCCCCAGGAATGTCCTAAAATATGTACATCACTTAGGTTAAGTGCTTGTCTTATTTGAGCTAATTCCTCCACGAAACGATCGAGGCGCCACAGTGAGGTGTCCGTTGGTCTATCAGATTTTCCGCATCCCAATTGATCATATAAAATTACAGGTCGGTACTTTGCAAGAGACTTTAAACCTTGCAGCGAATAAGATGAAGACCCTGGCCCGCCATGTAAAATAAGTACCGGTGAACCCCCGCCATGTTCATCGAACGTCTGATACCAAACCCTTCCACCCGTTACATCAATATATCCTTCTTTATGCAATGTTAACGCCCCCCTTAAAATTGTTTATTACTCCATGCGTTTATCCTTTTCTTTACCAAAATGCAATCCTATTAACCAGCCCCCAATAGATAAAAGCGGATATAGAACAAAAATGGCAAATCCCTTACCGGGATCATTCAAACTCACAAGACCAGTTACTAGCCAGCTGATTATGACTCCGGCAAAATGACCGAACCCACCATACATCTTAGCGTATTGTTTCTTTTTCCAACCAATAATACCAAATATTAATCCAATTCCGACAAAAAGTACAAGCATTAATAATCCTTCAATTAAATATACAAGACCGTCCATATATGCTTCTTTACGCTAATAGATTTCTTTGGCATCCTTTGGGAGAACCCTTACCCAATCTAAATAGGTGATTACCTTTTTCTCATCACCAATTGCGTAATCCAAATGAAATTGATCCACAACTTTTAAGGCCGTTTTTCTAAATAACTTACACATGCGAAAAAATTCTATATCATTTCTCAACGTTTATACCACCGTTCACGAAAATTTTGACACATTTTAGTATTCTATGAAGCCTTAATAATTCCCTTTTAAAGTCGCAAATAACAAAAAAAAGACCTGTATCCCATAGTTAAACTTTTGGGACAGGTCTCATATATCATCGTTTCATCTTCCAAACAGCTGCAATATTGGCAGCTGTTCTTTCGACATATTCCGCTGCATGCGTAAAGGCATCCTCAAGTAAGACAACACCAGGAACAATGCTAAAAACCGCATCAATGCCGTAATCGTGGACAATCTCGGCATCTTTCGCAATATTGCCGGCAATCGCAACGACAGGGACGCCAAATTTCTTGGCCGCTTTCGCTACACCAATCGGCGTTTTCCCAAAAATCGTCTGGCCATCAATCTTACCTTCACCGGTAATCACCAAATCAGCATCCTGTACCAATCTAGAAAGCCCGGTTGCCTCAATGACAATCTCAACGCCCCGCTTCAGCTCCGCAGGCAGGAAGGCAAGCAAACCTCCACCAAGACCACCAGCAGCACCAGCGCCCGATACATCCTTAATCTTTTTACCTAGGTCACGTTCAATAATGGCAGCAACATGGCCAAGATTTTGATCCAATTGGGCAACCATTTCTGGGGTAGCCCCTTTTTGCGGACCAAAAATAGCTGAGGCTCCCCTTTCTCCAATCAAAGGATTATCAACATCACAGGCAACCTCAATGCTCACATTTTTTAACCGTGTATCTAAATCTGCAAGATCGATTGAAGCTAAATCACCAAGGGCACCGCCGCCCTCGCCAATTTCTTGACCATTCTGATCAAGAAAACGGACTCCCAGGGCCTTCGCCATCCCCGCCCCGCCATCATTTGTCGCACTTCCGCCAATCCCAATGATGATATGATTGACGCCATAATCGAGAGCAGCTACAATTAATTCCCCTGTCCCTCGAGTTGAAGTGATCAATGGATTTCTTTTGTCGAATGGAACAAGATGCAAGCCTGAAGCGGCTGCCATCTCAATCACAGCCGTCGTCTTGTTACCAAGAATGCCAAAAAAGGCTTCGACAGGTTCACCAAGAGGGCCAGTCACCTTTTTTAGAAAAATTCCCCCTCCGGTTGCATCGACCAACGATTGTACCGTCCCTTCACCACCATCAGCCATAGGGACTTTCACATACTTCGCATCAGGAAATTGACGTTTAAAGCCTTTTTCAATCGCAATTGCAGCTTCAAGGGCAGACAAACTTTCCTTAAATGAATCTGGTGCAATAACAATTTTCATCCTTTTTCTCTCCTGTCTATCTCAATTTTTCACTGAACTTTATCCAAAGAAGTGAAACACACCGAAAATCAATGTTGAAATGATAGCCATCGTTAAACCAACAAGGGTTTCATATGGAATCACTTTTAAACGTTCTTTGATTTCCATATTGACACTTCCACCAGTTGCATGGAAAAAGCTTCCGTGTGGCAAATGGTCTAATACAGTTGCACCCGAATGAATCATCGCAGCACCAGCTAAAGCAGATACACCCATTCCTAAAATCGTCCCGCTAAATACCTGACTCGCAACAGCTGTTCCAGCAGTGGTTGAGGCAGTTGCAGCTGACATGAAAATTCCGGAGACTGGCGCAAGGACGTATCCAGGAAGACCGAGGGCATTTAATCCATCAATTAATAAGTCTTTCAGCCCTGAATTTGCGATTATACCAGCCAATGTACCTGTACCAAGGAGCATGATTGCTACACCCGACATTTTTCCTAATCCGGAAACCGCATATTCATTAATTTTTCTTCCTCGGCCCATGACTAGTGCCCCGACAATCCCACCAACAGGAAGGGCAATCATTGGGTCAATGCTAATATCAAATAATGGCCTTAACGCTAATAAGATAATCGTCACAAGAGGAGCAACAATAGCTGGAAAAAATAACGGCAGTTTTCCGCCATTATGGGTTTGAACTTCAATATCTTTTATGCTGAAGCCTTTATTCACTAGTTTTTTCGCAATGAAATACGTGATTACAAGTCCGAAAATCGCGGGAATAATTCCGGCAGCCATAATCGAAGTTAATGGAACTTTAAAAGCATCTGAGGCAGCAATGGCATTTGGGTTTGGTGACATGATGTTCCCGGCTTTCCCACCGCCAATCATCGCGAGCAGGATGGCTGTTTTCGAAATACCTGCCCTCCTGGCAATTGCCAATGCAATCGGCGATACCGTGATAACGGCAACATCGATGAAAACGCCAACAGCAGTCAAGATCATTGTGGCAACCGCTAAGGCCAGCAAGGCTCTCGTTTCCCCTAGTTTCTTGACAATCGTTTCAGCAATAACGGCAGCAGCTCCGGATTCAATCAGAACCCCTGCTAAAATACCGGCAGCAAGGATTCGAAGGACCGCTGGAATAATCCCTTTCGCACCTTCCATCATTAACGTAACGGTGTTAGTTATATCAACTCCCCCGATCAGCCCGCCAATCAACGCTCCCGCAATCATCCCATAGGCGGGTGACACCTTTTTTAAAATTAAAATAATGGCAATAACAAGTGCACAAATCGCACCTAAAGCGCTTACTTGAATATGGTCCATGTTGTTACCTCCTAGTCTAGTCTGTACATTCATTGTAAGCGTTATCTTGAGCGTTTTCATTAGTCAAACTATTAAAAAAAAGACCTAGATCTCTTAGGTCTTTTGTGCAATTGCACAATTATGTGATTTGATCTTTTATGATTGACAGATACAGTTCCAGTAAATCCTTTACTTTTCTAGGGTCCTTCCCTGTTAGCTCCATGATCCTGTCCAAACGATATCTAAGAGTGTTGCGGTGTATGAACAATTTCCCGGTGATCGCATTTGTATCGCCATTTTCTTCAATAAAAACCATTAGGGTTTCAACCAATTCGCCTTTTTTATCAACCTGTTTTAATTGTCGAAAATAATCGGTTAGCTCCACACCCATTCCCAGTTTATTCGCTCTCGCAAGAAAAACGGGAATTTTATAATCCTCGAAAAAATAGAGTGCTTTCAAAGGGTCAAGCCTTTCCCCAACAAAAGAAGTGAGGACAGCCTCACGGTAGGATTCCGAAATGCCATACGGTGTTGGATGAAAGTTTCCAATGCTGAATTTACAGCGTACGCCTTGATGTTTGTTCAAAATACCAGCCAAATGTTCCATTTCATTCAATAAATCGGCTGAATTCCACCCTGAATCCTTGACATTCACTTTTTTAAGTAAGACAAGATGATCTGGTTCCATCACCAATAAGTCTTCCTTATGTAGTCTATCGCGAATGGCTTTGAAAATCGTGGAGCGATCTTCAACAGTCAAAATTATCGCAACTCGGGGAATATTTAAATTGATACCCAGACGTGCCACTCTTTCAAAATAATGGGCATTGAGATGATCCGATTCATGCAAAAGCTGGCTGATTAGTTCCTCCTTTAACCTTTCATCCCACTGCATTTCATCCAGTAAAACAGCCTGCTGCAGAATCATTTCCGCTGCCATTTTAACGAGCTCCCCGTAACTTCGGATCTCATCAGGTAGCCCTGTAATTCCAATCACACCTACGACCTGATCATGAAAATTAATTGGGAGATTGATCCCAGCCTTAACTCCGTTTAGCTTCTCCGCCTCTAAACTTCCTATCTCAAATCCCGATTGATTCTCAATAACCTTAACTGCTCCTTCATGAATCGAATCAATCCTGCTCCTATCTCCAGAGCCAATAATGACACCTTTATCATTCATTACATTAATGTTTCGTTGGATAATGTTCATCGTACGATTGACAATCTCTTGGGCTAAAGCTTTATCTAAAAACTCCATCTTGAACTCCTTGCTTTCGTATTATACATAGTTTAAGTGTACCAACTGCACCGGCTAAATACCATTTAATCAGCATGAAAAAATAGGTATCTTCCAGAATGAAGATTGTGATAAACCGTAGTAATTTTGCAAACGATATGAAAGGAGGTGAACAAAATGGAAAAGAATAATCAACAAAAAGTGGATAATAATAATGAGGAAATTATGAATCGGGTAAATCAAACCTTTGACAAGATTACGCAGGATGTTAAAGATATGATCAATAACAATGACTCATCCGAAAGTGATCAGTACTCCTAACGCCAGAAATGGCGTTTTTTTTATGAACGAATTTTATAAAAAATAAAGCTTAACACCAAAGTAATGAATGAAAAAAGTAATGAAATACTTGAAAAGGCTAGTACATAGGCATTATATTCCGCCATTTTCATAATCAGCTGATAACTTTCCAGATGGAGAAATCCTGTAATTAAATTAAACAAAACAAGCATTGCGAAAATCATCAATAGTCCCTTAGCCGATCCTTTGATATCCGCCTTACTTAAAGCGATGTGAGAAGAAATACTGATGGCGATTAGTAAAAAAATCCAAAATTGCGGGTTAATAAGATTTACCAACGTAAAGAGACTTTTGCAAATAACGAAAACAGCACCTGCTATTGTTTTTAAAACGGTAAGATCTAACCTTTCAACGGTTATATATTGTTGAATCTGATCTTGAAACGTTGTAAAGGATTGAGGTACCAAAAGATACATACTTAAAATCAACGAGCCAATCCCACTAAAAATTGGCCCCATGCCGATAAAAAAATTCCCCACTTGCTGGTAAATACTGTTCCGGTTATAAGAGTGCTCAACATACCCAAGCACACCATTGGGGCTGTCCAGCTGCAACAACTTTACCTTTGTAACCCGATGTCCCCAAATGAAACACTGAATGAGGTGACCTGCTTCATGAATCGGAGTTCCAATCCAGGCAGTGACCAGTATGCCTCGTGGCCCAAATGCTTGTACAAGATAACTGTTTGAATACTTTTCAAGGATTCCAAGAACCAAGCCAACAGCCATAAGAACGCCTAAAAGGTAAAATACCTCCAAAAAACTAAGTAACAATATGTTGAATATAGAGAATAAGAAATCCATCTTACATTCCATCCAATCCAAATTCATTTGCTATTTCCATGATATACCATATTCATAAAAAACATTCATACAGTTCGTTGAGCTGTTTTATAGGATCTCATAGTGACTGTCTTTGGACTTTTTCCATCATTCATGGGCACTGTGAATATCTCAGAGTAACCGTCATGGACTTTTATTTAGCTCCACGGGCACTGTGATCCTCTCAGAGTGACCGACAAAGGCTTTTTTCATCATTCACGGGCACTAAGCTCCTCATTTACCAAGGGTACTCCCCTTCCTTATTTTTATCCGTTTTGGAAAAATAGGCAGGTTGATAGCTTTTGACAAATTTATTGGTATTGGCGTTAATGTATCCGGATCCGTATGTTGGATCCTCAGACTGCCATACCCCGTTCAGCATAACTTCATTCCACGCATGGTTTTCACCATATGCTATTTTCGCCTTAATCCCGACAGCTCGGTGGAGAGCCGCACTCAAATGAGCATAACCAGTACAGAGCACAGTACGAGATTGAAAGGTTTGCACTGCAGAATAGATTGGCGGGTCAGAAGCATTAACGAGCGGCGCGTTATAAGCGATATTTTTGGCAACCCACTCAAAAATGGCACGCGACTTTTCTTGATCCGATTGCTTTCCACTCGTGATATTCTGGGCAAGTGCGAGAATGGACGGGTCATTGCTTTGAACCATATAACTTGGAGCTAAATATGGGTCTTCGTCTTTTAAGGTATATTGGGCAAAGCCAAGAACTTTATTCGGATCATTTTCCTTCCCATTGTAATATTCATCCAAATTAAGAATGACGTCTCCTACTGTATAGTTTAGTGGATAGGAGTAATTAATTTTTCCATTTGAAAATGGAACCTTGATGGTTGTTTCCTTATGAGCCCGCACTTCTTGAATATATAAAATGACGCCATTCGCTTGATTGTATCTTCCATATTCCGTTGGTTTGCCCGTTACAACAAGCTTCCCGTTTTCTACCGTAACTTGATAGGATTGGATCTCAGTAGGCTGATAGATTCCAGATGATGTTGTGGGTAGGGGATTCACTGGTTTTTCTTCATTTCCTTTTGCATCACTAGATTCAATTTCTTGGTGCTCCTGCTCAGATATTTGAAAACTATTCAAATTTAAGTAACTTTTAATTTGATCGATAGATGGAATCAATTTTTGTTTTGAAAGTAACATAAATGCACAAAAACAAATGAATAAAACAAATAATTTTTTCAAAATGAACAACACCTCAACCTCTTCATCCATTTCAACTTAATAATAGATAACTTGATTTCCAGTTGAATTCATTCTACTATATTTCACAGTAAATTCGAAATGACAGCAATTTTTAATGCAGGAAATTGTTCAAAAAAATGGAAAGAAGCAGCGGAACGTATAGGTTGGGTTATCATTTTATTTGGTTTTTGAAATTGTATTATTTCCTGTAGTATTTTAAAGAGGATTGGACGTAATCATTTTTCAAAATGGCTTAAATTAATAAAGGAACAATAAAAGGCTGCCAAGTATGTGGCAGCCGGCACTTCAAGTAATGCACTCCGTTAGTCTGACTCCTGAGCCCGCGGTGTACCACCGACTGTCGTGCCCAATTTTGGTAGCACTCATGGGGGCTTAATACTTACTGGTCGTTGCTCCAACATCATTTTTATTTTCTTTATTCCTTTTCATTACTTGGCTTCTTCATTGGATTTGAACTTTTTACTAAATCGATGGAAAAAAGGGGTGATTTCATTAAATATGGGTTTTAATTGTTTAGTTGTGGCAACAAACATTTCGATCGTCTCCATAAGCAATTCAAAATCAACATTGCTAAGAAGATTTTCTATCTGATTAGTGTGCTTGTTGGTTTCAGCTTCATTTCGCCTAGAGCCAAAAAGCCAATCATCATTGGATCTGATACCGAAAAATGATTGCTCTTTTTGTTCCGGCACTTCCTGCGGATTATTTTCGCCTTCTTTGTAAGTTTCTCTGTGATTACTGTTTCCAAACATTAATCTAGAGAATCGATCTATTTCTCCATTTGGTTTCTGTTCCTTTTTATTTTCACTCTCCACCAATGACTTCCTCCCCCTTCCTTTTTATTCTTTTAGATAAACTATGATTTATTTTGGATTAGGGTGTGGACAGATGGGGTAAAATGTACTTTTACTATCAAGGACTTTGGGTTGTTTTGAACGATCACTAATACGACAGTAATCTCCTCTTCTACAAGCCGATTACAATGTCGTTTCATCACCAGAATTTTTCCTGACTAAATGGACAATGAATGTTCCCAGGAAAACTGCGATTAAAATACTAAATAATACGACTTCATCCATACGGAAACCGAATGCAGAGATAATCATTTTTACTCCAATAACACCAATCAAAAGGAACGCAGTTACTTCAAATTCAGGAACTTTTTCAATCAAGGTTAGAAATAGTTGGGCGACGCCGCGCATCATTAAGATCCCCAATACTCCTCCAAGGAATAAAACCCATACCTGATTTGAAACGCCGAATGCCGCAATCACACTGTCAAAGCTGAAAGCAATGTCCATTAGTTCTACGGTTAAAACCGTTCGCCAGAATCCCATTTTCTTATTCTTAACATCATCTTCCTCTTCATTTTTCTTAACAAAATTTTGAAAAACGATCCAAAGCAGATAGTGACCGCAGACAATTTTGATCCAAGGAATGTTTATTAAGGAAACCCCTAATCCAATGGCCACCACGCGGAAAAAATAAGCTCCAAAAATCCCATAGAATAGGGCCTTTTTTCGTTGTTCCTTTGGCAAATGCTTTACCATTACTGCTAGAACGAGGGCATTATCAGCAGATAATAAGCCTTCTAGAATAATAAGGGTCCCAATAATTCCCCAGCTCGCAGGATCCGTCAAGACCTTATCTAATGTCTCTAGTGAAAAAAATGTACTATAACTAGTTATAATTTCTTGTAGGAGTTCCATCTGCAAAACTTCTCCTTTCTCATCCAACCAAAGTAACAAATATACCTTTATCATTAACTTTTTTATACTCAAAATCCTTGTATAAACATAGTACTTGTACCAAAAATAGTCCTAATCGATTGGCACTCTACTCTAAATGTATGTGAGGCTTTCAAATATATGTACCAAAAAAACCAAACATGAAATAACATGTTTGGTCAATACTAAGCCATTTAGTTATAAGCAGCATATTTTTTTTATGATTACACCCGCGCTCTCCAGTCAACGTTTAATTTTGCAAATACAATTGTAATTATACCATTCAGCTACATGGGTTCAAAAATAGTTGGTTCAATCAAAAAAGACAGGTGCTTGTGGATTATTTAAATGCTTAAATGACATTTCAATTTGTGATTTAGTATTTCTTGCTATTGATAATGAAGGAAGTTCATCTTCGGCAAAAAAACTAACGGCACTCGTTTCAATTCCTTCTTTTGGTTGGCCGCTAATAATTTCACATTGGATAAAGATTTTATAAACGTGATAAAGTGAAGGTGGATGTGGATGACACTTCTTATCAAGTACAGCTAACAGTTTAGTAGCTTTCACATCAAATCCTGATTCTTCTTTCACTTCTTTTACAGCAACTTCACTTGGGGTTAACCCTATGTCCCCCCAACCGCCTGGTAATGACCAATCTCCATCTGTGTTTTCTTTAACCATTAGAATTTTATTATCCTTAAATACTACGGCTCTAATATCAACTTTAGGGGTCGCATAACCAGTTTCATTAGCAAAAAGATCTTTTATGAGTGTTTTGTCGATTTCTGTTTGTTTCGACAATATTTCCACACTTATATTTCTAATCAATTCAAATCGTTCCAAATCATAGACATCCTTCGAATATGTTAATCCTGCTTGTGCAATGGATTGAAGCTGTTTTGCCCATTCAAGCCATTTCGGTTCCATTAACCTCACCACCAACATTATTTTCCTAATATTACCACATGTCTCCCGAAACCTTAATCCGGCAAATAGCCTGTCCGTTGGATATGAAAAAAGCGACCTTCTTTATAGAAGAATCGCAGCCGTGCAGATTCCTATAAGGGGTACCGTCAGGAAAATGCGGAAATAGCGTAAAAACTCATTTGCAATTTATTATTGCAAATGAGTTTTCTTCACTGACTGACATCTAGCTCTATATTAAAATATCGCTTGTTTAAATAATTCTAATTTAATTATTTTACTCAAGGAATTGGTAAATCGCCATCATATCTCGTTTATTCAACTCACGAATACGCTTGAAAATTGGAATATCTGCAACAGCCTCAAGATTTAAGCTTTCAGCAACAACATCACTTACTGTTCCAGTTAACCATGTTTTTACTTGTATGCCTTCAACAAGTTCCTTAAGTCCCTCATCATTGATGCCACTTGCATAACAACTAACACATGGAATTGTTAATTTAAACACGCCATCATGCAGATTATCTTCTGATATAACTTTCTTTCCATTACAAAATGGACATGGATGGCTTTTTTTAATTTTATTAATTTGGGTCACAATTTTTTTGTAACCAAATGCTTCATAAACATACGTCAGTTTTTTGTATTTTCCATTGGTGAAATACTTATCAATGATGGTTTCTCTTGTTTCTGTGATATTGGTAAAATCACAAATGGTAATCTGATTATTTATGCTGATTGCTTCGATATTGCCGCTAATACTGTCCCAGAATGGCAGAACATTTTGTAAAACGATTTCATAGTGGGCAAAGCTTGCCAGCTCTAGTTCAAGCATTTTCAGAGCGACTTGTGTTTCCCTAGGCAACAGAGAGACATCTTCCGTCAAAGCCATATCGCTGCCGACAATGGCTTTCAATTTTTCTAGTATCCGTAATTTCCCAACGGTTTTCATCACTTGATCAAGAGGCTGTTGAATTACCTCACGAATATCCGTGTCGCCAAATTTTAGCTTTTTATGGTGATTTAGCACGGTTCCTTGACAGATTGGACAGGTAACCATTTCTTTGGATTCTTTTATATGCTCTTTAATAATCGATTTCGATATGAACATATAACGCCCAATGATGAAATTAAAGCCTTCCCAAGTCCTCGATGCCTTGCCTGCTTTATCATAGAATGACTTTTCCCAATACCCGTATAAAAAGGTATGCTTTTCTGCTTCTGTCATCTCGTTATAACTTTTGCTTATATCCTGACCGAGCTCATTCTTAATCTCATCAAAGATGAATTGTAATTTTGGAAATTGATAGAATTTTAAAATCTCCATCACGTCTGGATGCAATAGGCCATCCCAGAATGGTGCGGTCTTGTCTTGAATAACAACATCAATATCAAATTTTTCAATTACCCGGCGGCCCGAGCAGCTTGGACAATGATTGTCTTGATAATAGAAATCGAAGCTACTCGTATCCTTATTAGTTGGATGCTCCGCCACAATATGGTTGATCAATCCACCAATTTCATAGAGAAAACTATATTGACTATACAAGTGACGTTCCAGATCAATGGCGATGACGGGTGCAATTGTTTCAGATTCGTATTCACCATAAATCAAACGAGCCATTGATGATAAGCTTTTTAAGATGCCGCCCTTATAGACGTTTTCTGCATTTTTAAAATATGCAATCTGATTTTCTTTTAAATAGTTAATTCCATTTTGTTGATTGATAGTTGAAGAAATTTGCAATGGAGCAACACTATCCGCACTGTTTTGTTGACGATAATGATCATCATGACTGACAACATCAAGATATCGAACAGGTTCTAGCTGTCTTTTACCAAAATCAACGATAAAATCAGAGCTTTCTAACATATAGGCATTATGTTCAATCATCATGATTGAGACAGATTCATCTTGCAGAATGATCCTGACACTATCAATGAATTGATTTAAAATATTTTGTGATAAACCTTTTGAAGGCTCGTCAAAAATAAACAGCGTATGTGGGTTTCTTGAGTTGGCAAACAGCTCAGAAACTAAATGAACACATTGAAATTCACCTGTCGACAAGGATTGTGTTTTTCTTTCCAACGTCAAATAACCAAGTCCCAGTTTGATCAGTAAACTTAAGCGTTTATGAGCGATGTCTTCATTTGGCAGTTCATCAATAATATCTTCAATCGAGCGCTGAAAAATATCATCAATATCATCACTATATTTTGTAAGTTTCTTTTTAATATCAAGAAAGGTCGCAACTGTTGACCGACTGGTAATCGATTGGTTTCGATCTTGCCCTACCATTACCAGTTTATCTTTTGGATATCGCTTCAGAAAATCTTTGGCTATACACTCATTGACAAGTGTTGATTTACCACATCCAGACTCACCCGTAAAGGTTACAAGTCTATTTTTTGGAATCTGAATTTCAGCCATTTGAATATTACGACAGTAAAGATCGTGAAAATGGTAGTGTTCTGTTGGCATTGCCTGATTTCGTTCCCAAGTGATTGGTTTTGGACGTGGTGATTCTTCAACAATTTTCCCGCCGTATTTACCACTGCCAGGGCCAAAGAACAAGTGCTCATCCGCTGTGTCGAGCACCGTGTCAGAATGGTCAATGAGCCAAATTTGATTCTTATACCCCAATTGTTTAATCTGTTCTAAAATTTTCAATAGTGTTTGGTGATCAAGACCCACGGAGATTTCATCAATAATAATAATGGTATTTTCACTTGTTGCCATGAATTCTGCCAAGTAAAGTCGTGTTATTTCCCCTCCTGACAATGTACCCATAATGCGATTTAATGTTAAGTAACCAATATTCATATTGATTATATTTTTAAGAATATGTTGTTTCGCTTCACTAATATGTAATTCGTCTGAAAGGGAAAGAATCGATTCAATGCTTAAATTGTTGATATCGGAAATACTATGTGGTTGATTCCATAATTCTAACTTATATTGCTCAACTTCCGGACTATAACGCCTGCCCTCACACTTTTTACATTCGACATTTTTGGTAGTACCGCGTCCTTTACACCCAGGACACCAGCCTAATTCATTATTAAAGGAAAAAACTTCTGGAGAAAGATGAAATTTTTCAGCAAGCCGCACGCGTATCTCTTTAAAAACGCCCGTATGGGTGCCAATCGTTGAACGCGGATTAGAAGAAATCGATGATTTCCCTAGAAAAAGAACTAAAGGCATGTCTTCCATCTTGATGGCACTAAAATTCGTTTCCATTATATTTGAAAACAAATACTGATATTCAGCCTTAGGCAATAAGGAAACGAGACGCTTCTTGGATTCTTCACCAATGGTTTGACAAAATGTGGTTTTACCAGATCCGGACAAACCAGCAATTCCTAACGATTGATCTTCCGGCAAGACGGCATCTAAACGGTTAATATTGTTGGCAATTAATTGATTTATTTTCATCGGATATCCTCTCCATTCTCTAGATTTAGTATTGCCATGGTAGCACAACTTCAAATGAATTTGTTGTGTTTTTTTCGAATCGACAAATTCATCCTAATTGTAGATGAAGATTTCTGAATTTTTCGTTATATATTAACTTATACAACTTGAAGAAACAATTTCATGGCTCAATAGAAATGCGCCCTTCTCATAAAGAAAGAGCACAATTCTTAGTCTCTAATTCGTAAACCATAGTATCCGACAACCCCATCGACACATTCCTCCACACTACATAACCAAGCAACAGTTGCCCCTAAACTAAATCCAATGACAAATATTTTTGAATATTCATCTTTAATATCTGATAATATATTTTTTACTTTATGTAATGCATGTAGGCTTTTTCTTCTTGAGAGTAGCTAAAAGGGACTTCTTGTTCTAATAAATTTGGACAAATGACATCAAAATCTTGTTTTGATAATAATTCACATAAATCTGTTATATGTTGGTTAATTCCATAAATTTCGTGTACTACAATGATTACTTTATCGGAGTTTTTAAGGATTTTTATCACTTTATACAACTCCTGTAATGAACTTCATATTGTTCAATTAATACCATATTATACCTCTTTTTCTATCAATCCTTAAAAAAGGCGATGCCCTTTATTTAAGTATCACGCCCTCCTATCTAAGTTGAACTTTCTCAAAATGTTCAACTGTAGGAAATGGATCATAGAAATGGTGTAATTGTTTTTTCCATTCTTGGTACTCGTTTGATTGTCTAAATCCAACAGTATGGTCTTCTAAAGTTTCCCACTTCACCAAAAGCAAATATTTCCCTTTTGCTTCCATACATCGCTGTAATTCGTGAGATATGTACCCCTTCATGGAAGAAATGATTTCAGATGCCTGACAAAAAGCCTCCTCATATTCCTCTTCCCTACCTGGCTTTACCTGAAGCATAGCAGCTTCTACTATCATGGAATCTCCCCCTAGAATTATAACTAGTCACTAGATCATTTTACCATCTTATACGGAGAACATTTATGTTTTAGGCGGTATTTATCAATTTGTCGATCAAAGATTAATTCCTAATTAACTTTTAAACCACTTCAAGATAAAAAAAACACAACTTTTCGGATTTATCTCAAGGTATAATTTTAGTGGATAGTTAGTCAATGCATAAGTTCGAGAAGAAAATAGTTTGAAAAGATCTTATATTCACTTGGGGTTAAATTCAAAAATTCCCCTTTTACCTTTATTTCAAATGTTGTTTAATTAAAATTCCAACTATACCCCTACTAGTATAAAAAAGATTATCTTGGTTATTTAATCTAATAAATGGCAATTTAATGACAAAAATACAATGGTAAATATGAATTAATAGTTTTTCAATTAATAGTTTGATATTTATTCATATTTCTTAATTAAAAGCTTATACCACATTGGGTATAATGGATGTGAAATATAATACAAAGGAGGTAATCTGCCAAATGCAGAAAAGGAAATTTCTTTTGATCATTCTTTCCTTTATGTTATTTACCATCATAGGAACTGGATGCTCTCCTGATGAGAATGCAAAAGCCCTTAAGGATGATAAAGGGAACATAGTAGCCTTGGACAATAAAGAAAAACCAACTTTACTTTTTCTCTTCACAGGCAATAGTTGAGACTACTGTAAATCACAGCTGGTCGAGCTGCAGAAAAATAAAGAGTTATTTGCTGGGTTCCCTGGAGAAATTTACGCGCTAAGTGCTGATTCCGTAGAGCATCATAAAGAATTAAAAGCGGAGCTGGATCTGGATTATCCAATATTATCTGATAAGTACCTACAAGTGATTGAAAAAGCTGGTCTTAAGGATACAAGTGAGCCTAAATCACTGAGAGGATTTGTGATCCTTGATAAAAAAGGAAACATCATCGAATCACGTCAATTAGATCCATTTGGAGATGAAGCAGCTAACATTATTTCGTATGCTGCTGAAAAAATAGCACAATAAAATAAGGTGAGAAGCCCTCCAAGCAAAATGGAGGTGGACTTCTCACCTTTTAATGTGAAAAAAAGGGCTAAATAGCCCTCTTTAATATTAAACCCGAAGGATTGTAAATTGTCCGCCACCGAATATTGCCTTTGTATAATCAATTTTTACATTATTAAAATAAACTAGATCTCGTTCATTGACTAAAAACTGAATTCCGTCTTGTTCAATGATTTCATCATTATCTAAAGCCGACTCCTCCAGAGTCAGGCGAAGTTGCGGTCCCCCTCAGCCAATTCCCATTGATAAGCGGATCTGCGGCTTTTTGCCCTCATCGATTACATCTTGAACTTCATTTGTAATTTTTATAATTGCTGCATGTGTTACTTTCACCATCTTTTATCCCTCCATAATAAAGTCACTATCTCTTTGCAGTTAATAACCAAGCACTCATGCCGCCATTGACATTCGTCACTTTTGGAAATCCAAATTTTTTTAACTTCCTACTAGCCTTCAGTCAATAAAAATATCGTAAAGCATCTTTTTTATACACGGATTTTTAGTGCAATTTTCAAATTTTAGAACTTATTACTCAATTTCAAATGGCCAGGCATTCATACCCTCAGTCATGTTAAAAATTTTCTTAAAACCTTTGCTTGTTAAAATTTCACTAGCTTCGACGGAACGATTGCCGCTGCGGCAGACCACTAAATAGGGGTCATTCTTTTTTAATTCATTTAATCTTGCTTCTAATTCTTGGACTGGAATCAGCGTTGCATCAGGAATATGCCCCGATTGAAATTCTTCTGGCGTTCTTACATCTAACACGACAACTTCTTTGTTGTCTATTAATTTTTTTGCTTCATCTGATGATACATTTCGATATCCTTCATTTCCACATGCAGTAAGAACTAAGACTAAAAATAGGGCTAAAAAGGGCAATAATTTTTTCAATGTAAAACCACCTTTAGACAAATTCCCCTGATTACTCCAGGGGGTATAATTTCATTATATAAAATTAAAATCTATCCTCAATCCATTTTTCGTCTTTTATTTGAATATTTTTTGAACAACAACATATCAATGAATAATTTTGGTCATTCTAGAACGGTTTTAATGTAGGTTATTTTTCTTGGAACGGAGAATGGATAATGCCGATGACAGATTACAAGTTTTGATATTTTTGCAAATCCATTTTTTGAATGTGACGAGGAAATGGCACACGAATGAACTCCGTTTGCCGTAGAACACCTAAATGCCAAAAAAATGTACATATCGCCTGGTGGCTGGGATCCCTTCATATGGACTAAATTCTTTTGACAATAGTTTTTATATAAAAATCAACATTTAGAAAAAAAGAATGGAACGGAAATTGATTGTTCCTCGTCAGTAAATTTAGAGGTGATCAAAATGAGACGATTCACAAGTCTGTTTATAGTCCTAATGATTATTATGACTGGCTGCCGGACGAGTCCATTCGGACAGCATATTATAATTGATTGGGTGGATTTTGTTAAATGGAACGGGAAAACGTATGATGGGGTTTATTCGGGGGTCTTAGCGGATATATCGTACCTTGGCGATAAACTTGGGGAGGTAAAGTTTAAAGTCGCAGACAATGTCTCTGATCCTGAATACAAAATTAGAAATGGGGATGCCGCGTTCCATGAAAAAGGAACAGAGATTTATAAAATTAAGGGAATTCCAAATCTAATTGCGGTAAAATTTGCCCGCGCAATTAATGGATATGAATTATACTTTTCGAGAGACGAGTTAGTTTACAAATGGCAATTTCCAGATATGTCGATTGAAAAAGTGAACAGAATCGAAATCTATCAAGCCTATGTACCAAATACTCCTAAACACTTGGCAGAAATAAAAAGTCCTGAACAGGTTTCCCGATTCCTTGAGATTTTAAAAAATAGTCAACCATCACCAAATTTCCAGCCGAATACCGAAAAAGGAGATCCTGATTACTACCACATGGTGCTGTATACTGGTGATCCGGTTGCCTATATGTATGACATGCACTTTGACGGAGAGACCTATTTTTGGTATCCGTCAGAGCCGTCCATTTTATCCAATGACATTCAAGATTTTTTTCCTTCTAACTGATGTACTGCTTGATATCCAATAACCTAGATTGGAACACTTTCTCTTATTTTTTTCTAACGAAATAGTCATATTCAATGAAAAATGGCGGAATCATTTCTTCCGCCATTCCTAACATAAAATTGATTACGCTCCTGGTGGGCGATTTTCGAAATCATAATCGACCGGTTTTGGTGCAACGCGGGAATGTTGTAGAGCTGGTGTATCTGGCCGCGCGATTTGATAAACGGATGCACCGACAATTTCCGCCGTTTCTTGCAATTTGTTCTTATCAATTTTATCAATAGTATCTGCTGGAGTATGATACCATGGCTCCAGTGGCGAATGAATAAATAGGGCTGCTGGAATACCCAGCTCATGGAATGGCTGATGGTCACTGCGGCCCAATTGACCATACGGAACAGCTTCGCCCAATGCTGTTCTTGCGCCGGCAGAAGCAGCAAGATCGGTGACTAAATTTTTCTTTCCATCAATCGTATACATGATTAATCCGTTTGCCGCGTTATCACCGCCGGCATCCTTACTTCCGATCATATCCATTTGGAAGTGGGCTACAATTTTATCCGCTTCTGCATCACTTAATGTACTGGCATAATGATAGGATCCTAGCAAACCTTTTTCCTCGGATCCGAACGTAACAAAACGTAGCTCCGTATCAATTGGCATATTGGACATGACTCTAGCGAGCTCTAGTACCGCTGATACCCCGGAAGCATCATCGTTTGCCCCAGGTCCACCTGGTACAGAATCGTGGTGTGCTCCAATCATAACAATTTGGCCGGTATCCTTGTTTTTATGTGGTTTCATCTTGGCAATAACGTTGTAGGAGGTTTTTTCAACTAGACCTGAACCAGAAACTTTTAATTGTGCCGTGAATGGGCCCGATTTTAATTGCTCCACTAATGCCAAACCTTGGGCTCTTGTGATGCCAACTGAAGGAATATTTTGACCATAACTTGCTTGACCAAACGCATTAGATGTACCGCTATTGTTGTACATAATGACGCCTACCGCACCTTTATCCAAAACATTTTGGATTTTTTCGACAAAGGTATTATCGCCACGTTCAATCAAGGCAATCTTTCCTCTTACCGCATCCGGTACGGTCCCGGCAAGTGCTTTACCCACATGTATCACTTCAGCCATTACTTCTCCACTATATGACCCTGAAAATACGTATGGCTTTAGATTTTGCCCGCCAATTTCTAAAATTCCACTTACATTATTTCTTACCACTTCATAGATTGGAAAAGGTTGCAGCTCAGTTTCATACCCATACTTCTCAAACTGGCTTTTTATGTACTGTGCTCCCTTTAGTTCCCCAGGAGTTCCTGCCGTACGAGGTTCCTGCGATAATAAAGCGATTGTGTTATACATGTTGTCCGAACTAATTTTTTTGATGATTTTGTTATCAAAGGCAGAGGCTGCATTTGAGTTTGGAGCACCTCCGTTTCCTTGTGCGTAGACTCCATTGACGCTTAAAACTAACCCCGCAGTTAATAATACTGATACCATTTTTTTCTTCTTCATTAGACTCCTCCTATTTTCCCGAAAAAACGAAAGCGCTTACGGAAATTATCAGCTATATTAATAGTTTTGTAAACTTTAATAGTTTTACAAAAAGCATGAAAAATCTACATTTACTCTACCGTTTTTCCTATAAAGACAAGGAATATAATGTTATTGATTGTCGATTATTCATTTATTAGCAAGAAAGGATAGACAATACTGCCCAAAAAAATAAATAAGGCTATAGGAATGATTACATTCGATAATACTAATATAATATAAAACCAGCAACTAGCCGACTTCCATTAAGGAAATACTTCAATTTGATACGAATAACTCAATTTGAAACCAGATACTGAGGAATTGTGTTTACTATTTATATTGAATTAAACCAATGCCATTTCCCACTGGATCTACTAGGTAAGCGAGAAAAAAGTCGTCAAATTCCATTTTATCTCGTAAAACCATCGCGCCATTGTTTTTAGATTTCGTGATGGCTTCATCTATTGAATCAACTTCAATTTGAATACGAGTTCCATGAAGATAATCATTAGGGCCTCTTCCGATTCCACCGTTAATTCCCTGCTCTTCATCATTTCCAGTTGTAACAGCCCAATAATCCCAATTTGAGTCTGCCGTTTTCCATCCGAAAACCTTAGAATAGAATTCTATCGCTTTTTCAGGTTCCTGGCTGTTTAGTTCAAATCCAATAACTCTTGCCATTTCAATTCCCCCATTTCAATATTTTTTCGTAAAATTAATAATTAAATGAATGATAGTATTATTGTCCCGGCGTATAAATGTCATACGTAGTCGGTATCGTAACAATGTCCACTTCAAATTCTTCATCTATTTTGATATTTGTAGTTTCAAGTAGATCTATAATTTCCTCGTTGCGAATGGTTTCATACTTCATTAGAATTCCTGTATTTTGGTCCATCCAGAGGGTGAATGTATCAGCCTTTAATTTTTCCTGATAATACGAATTGAGAGTTCCTTCAATGACTACAACCTGTCTACCAAGAAGTTGTTCTGTTCTTTTTACGGTCCACAAATTCTTCTCTTCAAGGAATCCAACAGCAATTTCTTTGCTGTGTAGGGAGTTTTCGGCCATCCCGAGGTTAAGTTGTGTTTCTGGATACCGATACTCCTTTGTACCATCCGAATTTTTCACTACAACTTCACCGATCTTCTTGGATTCACCTTTACTTTTAATATCCACCTTAATCTTTTCGTACTTTTTGACATTTGGATAAATCGCTTTCAATTCTCCTGTGTCATATGAAAGTTCATCGATGACATTTTTGTTGTTCTCGACTGTCTTGACATAATATTTGACCTTTTTATTCTTCCATTTCAGTTGATAATTAACAGTATAGTCAAACCCTATGTCTTTTGAAGCATAATGAAAACTACCTTTGACACTATTAAAGTACTGATAGCTATTCAGCATCCGTTCCTGGATGGCCTCCTGATTTTTTAAATCTAGTGGATTTATATTTTCGTTTTGTTGTTGGATTTCATTAGTCGCTGCATTAACCGTTACTGTAATAGCCTTTTCTTCTTGTTTTCCTATTTTTTTCTTTAAATCCGACCATTCTGCTGATCCCCAAACACTTGCAATAGCCACACAACCAATCAAAGCAATACTGGCGACCATTTTCTTCATAAAACTCCTCCTCTTAATATGAACTATAATCAATCTTTGCAGCGTCTGCACCTGTTCCACCAGAAGCAGCCGTTGGTACAACGAGGGCAAGCACACCAGTTTTTGCCTGAGTAGTCTTACCTAAATAGTTCCATCCACCGGGTGCGGTCCTCTGATTAAGGTAAACATTTAGTGTTTGTGTACCAGGAATAGTTTGATTATTATACATACGGTAACTTGCCTGTTGGTTTGTAAATTTGGTATCCCAAACATAGACGTAAACATGTCCGTATTGACCGCTGCAGCTACTGAATCTCCAGTCATATTCATATATTGTGCTTGTTGACGGGCTGGCTAAATACCTATGATCTCCTCGAAAAGAATTCGTAGATTTCTGATATTCCCAAGGACCAACAATCACATTATCCGATGATCCAATCGCATTGTTGTCATTGTCCATAACATCCGTCCCTCCATTTACACAAGCAGCAGATGCTTGTATTCCACCAAAGGAAACAAAAGCCGCAAAAACAAACAGCATTGCAAACAAAACTTGAAATTTCTTCATTTTTATCCCCCTAAATCTAGTAAACTTTCCATATATTACAATATCATATTTTTCCCATTTTCAATACTTCTTTTATTATTATTCGAAATTTTCTTATCAACAGTTACACTTCAAAGTTCCAAATGTATGTTTCTTCATCATCCATGGATAATTCACCCTCAGGAACAGAACCATTGCCATTTCCGTCCACGTAGTATTCAATACCTTCATGTTCACCTTCATATAATTCATCAATAGACATTTGTGAAGGTTGAGATTAAGTTAGAATCCCAAACCTTTCTTCAAATTCTTTTGCAGGAATTGATACCACCACATCCTGAAGTGAATTGGGGTTTAATGAAAATCACTGGGGGAACGTCTATACACTTATATCTTTAGACACATACAATATCTTGTATTAAAAATGATGAGGAGAGATTAAAGTGGAAAATAAGCCCTATGTGAGTCCGAACATAATGCCCAATAAACCGATGGTAAGCCCGAATATCATGCCAAACCTGCCTGCTTTACCAACAAATGTTTTACCAAATATACCCTATATAGCACCCCAAGTTTACCAGCAGCCAAGTTGTTATCCAGTGCAAAATCCTTGTTGTTATCCAATGTTTGACCCATGTTGTCCACCGCCAATGTACAATCCGTGCTGTCCGCCACCGATGTTTAACCCGTGCTGCCCGCCGGTCTTCAACCCATGCTGCCATCCTATGTACCCGGGGTGCTGCTAATTAAATAATTTTTAGATTGCCAAAAATGATCCGCCAAAGTCTCTGGCGGATCATTTTTGAACAGAAAATCACTTTGATTTGATAATCTATTTGAACGGAAACTTCATCATTCCCCTCAAGAAATAGAAAAATGCGATTCCTATGGAGAGATAATAAAGTTGTTACATTTACATTAAAGTCATTTAATTTAATTGCATAAAAAAATTAGTAGACTATAATCGAGAAATAAGATATAATAACCCAAAAATAAAGTACCTATTATTTTTATTAAACAATGAGGCAATCTGATCGAGATGCCTTTTTTATTTTTGATAAATTTATAATATAGAGTTTTAAAGAAGGTGAGTCGATTGACTAAAAACATAAGGCAATTGAAAAACGTTTCAGTGTTCCAAACGCTTCTAAGTTAAAAAAATTTAGAAGCGAGGAATCTTTATATGAACAAACAAAAAATCTTTAATAAATCATTTCTTTTTGTATTTATCAGCAACTTTTTGGTTTTTATTGGGTTTGAAATGTTGCTTCCTATTTTGCCTGCGTATTTGTTAAATCTTAATGCTTCATCCTTTCAAGTGGGTTTAGTGACAACCTTATTTACTATAGGCGCTGTATTAATCAGACCTTTGGTAGGATATTATTTAATTGATAACCACCGGAAAAGTCTAGCCATTTATGCAAGTGCACTATTAATGATGATTACACTTATTTATCCATTTCTCAATATCGTTTGGCTTTTTCTATTGTTGCGATTTTTTCATGGCATTGCGTGGGGCGTATCAACGACAGCCAATAGTACAATAGCTGTCGATTTAATTCCTAAAACACGGTTAGGAGAAGGAATGGGGTATTTCTCCATTTCAACAACTGCTGGGGCTATCATAGCACAGAGTTTAGGTATTTTTATATACGACTCTTTTTCCTTTGACGTTTTAATATGGTCTTCAGTAATACTCAGTCTTTCGGCAGTCATTGCACTTCAATTTGTACATTCGCCTGCTCCAGTAAAGAGAGAGAAACAACCATTTCGATTTTTTGATATGATATTTGAAAAAGACGCATGGTTTCCAGCATTACTGGCGGTCATAACAACACTTGGTTTTGGAGCAATTATTACTTTCTTAGTTCTTTTTGGAAAACAAAAAGGCTTAGAACATATTTTTCTATTCTTCCTTATCAATGCGACTGTCTCAACTTTAATACGTCCATTTACCGGAAAATGGTATGATAAAAAGGGACCTTGGTCTATCATTATCGTTTCAGCTATGGTAGGTTTTTTGTCACTTGTTATGCTGTCTTATGCAACAAATGATTTTTATCTTATTATATCGGCGATTTTATTTGGAGCAGGTTATGGAACTGTTATGCCCTGTTTACAAACATGGGCGGTTCAAAAGGTAAGTGAAGAAAAAAGTGGCGCAGCTAATGCAACCTTTTATTCCAGTTTTGACGTTGGTGTAGGAGTTAGCGCATTTGTATTAGGTATTATTGCTGAATGGATCAGTTTAGAGATGATCTTTCGGGTTGTCAGTCTAAGTTTTATCATTGTTGCTGTATTAGTCTTTAAGGATTATTTAAGCGAAAAGAAAAGATATAAAAATTTATAAATCGAACTAAAAACAAATCCACCTCTATGTTAATAAAGGTGGATTTGTTTGCAAAAAAGTCGATTATATTTGTGAACAACAATCCTCACTAGTAGAAGAATCGGTTTTGGAATGTCATTATTTTTTAAAGTAGAATCATGAATTTGGCTTGTGAAAGTTAATTGAAATAAGAAGTGGCCATTCTCGAATGTACCATTTTCTGTTTACTTGGGCAAAACTTCTTTGCTTTACAGCCGTGGTTTAGACCACGCTGTTTTTAATGGCTGGCTATCAAGAACATCCGGGTCGATCACATTGCTAATCGGGATATTAATTGGGGAGAAATCACCGTTTTGTTCACCAACAGCTTGATTGCGTTTATAGGAAACAAATTGGTCGACGTAAAGAAGTGAACCGACATTCAAAACAGAGGCGTTATCCACTGTATTAACTTTAAAACCTAAAAGATTAACAGCTAAGGGTGTAAAAAATACCATATCACCACTCCTTTAGGGATTTAGAACGTGAAGTTTCTTCAAGATTAAAACAGGTATTGCAAATAAACTCGTTGCTTACGAAAACAAATGCCTGAGTTTCGCAAATAAAATAACCTTACAAAATACTGTTTTTAACAGTAGGGCTATCACTTATATCATTGTCTATCACCGATGAATAAGTCATTAGCATTGGGGAGAAGTCTCCATTTTGTTCACCAATACCCTGACTCCTTTTATAGGACACGAATATATCAAGATGTTTACTGGGACCCAGATTTACAATTCCGGAATGGTCGATTGCATTGATTTTTAAGGAAAAGAGATTAATCGTAACTGGTCCAAAATACATATGCCCGCCTCCCAAAAAATATCGATATAGCGTCCAAAATAGATTACTTGTTAAATTTACCAGTAAATTGATCGATTGCATCATCATCTAGAACATGATGCGAATTATAGGCACGGAGAGTATAATCTGCCATCTGCTGTCCGAAACCTTGCGTTTTTTTGGCACTGACGTTTCTGCCAATTTTCTCTGTTGTTCCAAACGAAATAGAACTCAAATGGTCTACGTTGTTCACCTTGAGCAAGTCAATTTTTACATCCACTGGTTTAAAAAACATAGTTTATTCTCCTTTATGGATCAATATTAGGAATCGGGAGCCACTGGGATTCAAATGACGAGGTGTTTTAGTTGTTTACAAAAACAAAAATGCACACGAGAAGACATGTGCATTCTTATTGTTATTATTAAACACCCCATTGTTTTACAACTTGTTCTTTGGCAATGCGTTTAATTTTTTCATAGCTCATTTCTTTATTGGCAATTACATTGGTTTGATAATTTTTTTCTTTATAGTTAACTGTTACAATTACTTCAATCATCGTCAATTGTCTCCTTTCAAAAAATATATAAGCGCTTCGTCCCTTCTTTAGCAATACTTAGTTATCGGCTGGACTTTCATCTTTAATAATTGGATACTTTTTGTGATTCCATTCGCATGAATGTGCGAAGGCTGCGAGGGAGAAAACTACGAATTTCTTCCTCGTTAAATCCAACCTGTAATCGCTTTTCGTCCTGGATAATGGGACGCCTTAGCATTTTAGGATTATGAATGATGAGTTTATACATTTCATGAAGTGGAAGAGATTCAATGTTTACCTCTAATTCTTGAAAAGTTTTTGAGTTTGTAGAAATGATCTCATCCGTCCCTTCCTCCGTCATGAGAAGAATGGATTTAATCTCATTTTCGGTAAGGGGTTCTGTCAAAATATTTCTTTCAATATAATCAATGTGATGTTCCTCAAACCATGCCTTGGCTTTACGGCAAGAAGTACAGCTAGGTGTCGTATAAAGGTTTATCATTTTTCAACCACACTCCCACAGAACAATTTATGAGAAAAACAAATTCATATACCTTGAATTACTATGATTTCGAGATATTTGCTAAATGTTATAAAAAAATATACAGTTTAGCTAAAAAAACACCTGATTTTTCTCATTTATTCAAGCGTTTTTATTCTGTCTAAGACCCTGCTAATCGTTATTTGACCTAAATAAGCTTGCATATGCTGCTCTGCCTCAATAAAAATCTCATCCATCACACTCTGTGTATTGGAAGAGATGACACATTTTCGTTCAGGGTCACCTGTACACCAGTGGGGCTTAAGTGAACCCGATGAAATGGTAAGATAAATTTGCGACAAAGTTGTATTTTCTGGATCACAGCTTAATAAATATCCTCCACCAATGCCTTCTTTTGTTTTTACATACCCGTTTTTACGTAAAATACTCATAACCTTACGAATTCTTGCCGGATTGGTACAAACATTTTCGGCGATCGTATCGCTATTTGCCATATGATCAGGTATGTTAGCTAATAAAACCAGACTATGCATAGCTATGACAAAATCACTATTCATGACGATTCATCTCCATCCATTCCTTCTCAATTGAACATACTGTAAATTTAATATATACAGTTCAATAAGTCAACTGTTAAAACTTGGTGAGATGAAAAAAATTTTTTGAAAAAAGCTATTTTCTCATTAAGTACAATAAAAAATCGAAGTTCTCCTTCCTTAGTATCTCTATTAAGAATAGCAATCACTGTCTGACAAATTTAACAAAAAATTATTAGAATAGTTTCATCTCTGAAATAGAAAAATAATAGTCAGTCTGTTGTTGCGAACAATGTGATATCAAAATGGGAGGATATAATAAATGAACAAATATGTTGCATTTTTATGTTGTTTAATTATAAATATGCTCATGATTATATCGCCTGCACATGCAGCTAGAAACAATCCTAGCAATATTTATGTAGTCAAATCTGGTGATTCCTTGCCAGGAATTGCAACCAAATATGGGACCTCTGAAGAAGAACTCAAAGTAACAAATGGATTGCAATCCAATACATTACTACCTGGTCAGAAATTGTATGTACCGATCATATATGATGTTGTTGCTGGGGATACACTTGGGAAGATTTCAGCAGAATATAATTCTTCAGTCCAGACAATAAAGACAATAAATGGACTTTCATCTGAACAACTATATTTAGGACAAAAATTAATGATACCTCCTAAAAGATTGACTATGCAAGGACAGTATATTCTAATGTCGAAGGAGGAATTTAGGGATTGGTTATTTCACAATCAATTTACGAGAAAAATAAACATAATCCAACAACATCACACATGGTTACCGTCATATAAGCACTTTTATGGTTCCAATCATTTTACGATGTTGAAGGGTATGGAGAATTTTCATATTAGAGAAATGAAATGGAAGAATATCGCGCAAAATTTAACCACCTTTCCTGATGGAAAAGTAGCCGTTTCTAGGCCATTTAACATAGCTCCTGAAGGTTCAATTGGGGAAAAGGCTAACACCACTGGGTTAGCCATTGAAAATATTGGGAACTTTGATATGGGTCATGATGTCATGACTAAGGACCAAAAGGACACCATTGTATATATCACTGCATTGCTATGTATTAAATTCGGGTTAACCCCTTCCATTGACAATATCACTTATCATCATTGGTGGGATTTGAAAACTAGGGAAAGAGTGCTGGATAACGCTCCAGCTTTTAATGTTAAAACCTGCCCTGGCACTGGATTTTTCGGGGGTAATTCCACAAAAAGTGCAATAATTAACTTTTATCCCCTAGTGTCACGGAAAATGCAAGAAATTTCAGCATCAATGCAATAAGGCCAGCTTATTGGGTTTAGCAGTAGTATTATATAAGTTAATTGAAGTGTATCGAGATTTGCTATTTTGATTTCATTTCTAAAGTGTATTTATGAGGCAAAAAAACCCCGATTTTACTGAAACCGGGGTTTTTGTTACATTTAGCGACTGTATGTCGCTGCTTCTTTATGCTGCTTTATTAATCTCTATTTTTTTTCCTTCTTTTCGCCACTTTTTAAATTCAGCTGTTGCGGTGAAAAGGACGTCTGTAGATGAATTAAGGGACGTTTCAAAGGAATCTTGTAAAACTCCAATGATAAAGCCTACGCCAACTACCTGCATGGCAACATCATTTGGAATTCCGAATAAGCTACATGCTAGAGGAATAAGCAATAAGGAACCGCCAGCAACCCCTGAAGCACCGCATGCACATACAGCTGATAGGACGCTAAGAATGATTGCTGTAGGTATGTCTACATGAATGTCTAGAGTATGAACG
>Ga0213825_1000057_pt1 | contig 100407 bp, 85 predicted proteins | sample MC6MC0900MG_FD_179896 | JGI IMG/M metagenome (GOLD analysis project Ga0213825, IMG submission 179896) | Enriched soil aggregate microbial communities from Iowa State University, Ames, United States - MC6-MC0900-MG | ecosystem: Environmental > Terrestrial > Soil > Unclassified | place: USA: Iowa...
GCCCGGTAGGTCCGGTAGGCCCAGTAGGCCCAGTAGGCCCAGTAGCTCCAGTAAGTCCGGTAGGCCCGGTAGGCCCGATAGGTCCGGTGGCTCCAGTAAGTCCGGTAGGTCCGGTAGGCCCGGTAGGCCCTGTAGGCCCTGTAGGTCCAGTAAGTCCGGTAGTTCCAGTAGGCCCAGTTGGTCCGGTAGGTCCTTGGAGCCCCTGTAAACCTCTAGGTCCAGTAGGCCCAGTCGGTCCAGTGGGTCCGGTAGGTCCGGTAGGTCCCTGCGGTCCCTGTAAACCTCTAGGTCCAGTGGGTCCGGTAGGTCCGGTAGGTCCCTGCAGCCCTTGTAAACCTCTAGGTCCAGTAGGTCCAGTAGGTCCAGTAGGCCCAGTAGGCCCAGTAGGTCCAGTAGGTCCGGTCGGCCCAGTAGGCCCTTGGGGACCTCTAGGTCCAGATGGACCGCAACAACAGCATCTATCAAAACAGCAATTATCGTCGTTATTTCTACAGTTATTCATTATAACTCCCTTCTGTTAAGTTGATTTGTGAGTTATTTCTTAAAGCCTTCTATAACAAGGTTAATATCATAATATAAAGAGGTTTTCACCGCTTTATACTTTAGCATATGCGTTGGAAGACAAGTATGTTAGAATAGATCAATGACCGTGAATCAACCATCAAAATAATAAATTAAAAAGTAAATTACAGGAGAAAATCCAGCTATTGAATTAATTATAATGTGTTTTTAAGAATCATTGACTGATTTCTGTTATAATTAATTCAACCAGCAATGATTAAGTCGGGAATGAGCCGTAATAATAGATTCTTTAGCTGTTTCATTTGTCAGATATATATAACTCCATGTAATGTGACCCTATCAATTGTATGAAACAATCTTTATATGAGGAATAATCGTATGAATTTAAAAGAATTCTTTGAAGTGGTTTTAGTAAATCTAGAAATGGGTAAATTGGTTTCGGAACCCGAAAAGATTACAGGTGGTCTTACCCATAAGATGTACAAAATTAGCACCGATAGAGGAAACTATATCATCAAGTTATTAAATCCTAACATTATGAGTAGACCTACCGCTATGAATAACTATAATCAAGCGGATTCTATTGAAGAAATATTAAAACGAAATAACATTCCGGCAATATACTCTTTGATTTATAACAATAAGAAGATGCAAGAATTAAACGGACAATATTTTTATGTATTTAATTGGTTTGACGGAAAATCATTAAAAGGCAATGAAATAAAAGAATCGAATTGTAATAAAATAGGTGAAGCATTAGCCAATATCCACAATATAGATTTAAAGAACGATGAATTCATAAGGAATGAAATTCACGTAGATTTTAGTAAATACATTGACCTTGCAAAAAAAGTAAATTCACCAATTTATGATTTGCTGCAGGATACTATCGAAATATTAAATGAAAGTATGAACAATGGTAATAAGGCAATAAAAAACATGCCTAAAGTTTCATGTATCTGCCACAATGATATGGATAGTAAGAATGTAATATGGATAAAAGATGACTATAAAATAATCGATTTAGAGTGCTTAGGATATTCTAATCCATATTTAGAGCTATTCGAACTTGCTTTATGCTGGTCTGGTTATGAAACGTGCAACATCCATTATGATTTACTTATTTCATTTTTCAATTCTTATTTTAAAAATACAACATTAGATACCAATATCAATTGGAAAACGGTTTATGATTGTAATTTTGGAAGACTTGAATGGTTAGAATTCAATATAAAAAGAGCATTAATGATCGAATGTGACACAAAAGAAGAACAGGACATAGGAATAAATGAAGTAAAAGAAACGATAGAACATGTTGTTTATTATGCAAAGGTAGAAGATGAAGTTCTAAACAGTATTAATCAGTATAAAAGTAATAACATGAAAAGTAAAAAACCCTAAAAAAGCAAGGAAATAGATTCCTTGCTTTTTCAGTAGTCAGTTATCAATGATAGATTTTCTTCTCTTCATAAATAGGCTCGCAGGTCAGATTAACGCCCAATTTCTTAAACATCTTAACATCCACATCGGAAAGCAATACCGAAGTATGAGCATCGCATCCCTTTAATTTCGGAAGCTGTTCCAGAGCGATCTGAGCATTGGGATCGGTTGCTGCACTGGCGGACAATGCAATTAAAACCTCATCCGTATGAAGCCTGGGGTTTTTGCTGCCCAGATAGTTGATCTTTAATTTCTGAATCGGTTCAATGGCAGACGGAGAGATAAGATGGATGTCATGAGGAATACCACCTAGCACCTTGACCGTATTTAACAAAAGGGCGGCAGATGCACCTAATAAGTTGGTAGTCTTTCCAGTGACAATGGTTCCGTCCTCTAATTCAAGTGCTGCAGCCGGAGAGCCTTTTATTTCGGCCAGATTATTGGCAGCATTCACGACTTTTCTCATGTCAGAGGTTATTTTTGCCTGCTTCATGAGAAGCTCGATTTTATAGACCTCTTCTTTGGAACCCATATCCCTTGCCAGACGGGAGAGGGCCTGGTAATAACGCCTTATGATTTCCTGCATGGAAGCATCTCTGCATACTTCATCATCCACCATACAGAAGCCGACCATATTTACGCCCATATCAGTGGGGGATTTATAAGGGCATTCTCCGTAGATTCCCTCAAAGATAGCACTTAATACAGGAAAGATCTCTACATCACGGTTGTAATTAACGGTGGTCTTCCCATAGGCCTCCAGATGAAAAGGATCAATCATATTTACATCGTTTAAGTCTGCGGTAGCAGCCTCATAAGCTAAGTTAACCGGATGCTTTAAAGAGATATTCCAGATAGGGAATGTCTCAAATTTCGCATATCCAGCCTTGATTCCCCGCTTGTTTTCGTGGTAAAGCTGGGATAAGCAGGTTGCCATCTTTCCGCTTCCGGGTCCTGGTGCAGTAATAATAACAAGGGGCTTTGTTGTTTCTATATAATCATTCCTGCCATATCCTTCGTCGCTGACAATAAGAGAAACATTGCTTGGATAACCGTCAATGATATAGTGACGGTATACTTTAATCCCCATTTTCTCCAACTTACTTTTAAATAAGTCGGCCGCCTTCTGCCCAGAATATTGTGTGATAACAACGCTTCCCACATAAAGCCCTTTATCCGTAAAGGACTGGATCAGTCGTAAGACATCCACATCATAAGTGATGCCAAGATCATGGCGGATTTTATTCTTCTCAATATCCGCAGCGTTGATGGCGATCACAATTTCGGCCTGGTCTGACAGCTGCATCAGCATGCGGAGCTTGCTGTCAGGTTCAAACCCTGGGAGCACCCTGGAAGCGTGATAATCATCAAACAGCTTGCCGCCGAATTCCAGATAAAGCTTGTCACCAAACTGGCTGATCCGTTCCCTGATGTGTTCTGACTGCATGGTTAAATACTTATTGTTATCAAATCCGAATTTCATTTGTCCCTCCATGATGTGTGCTTACAGTTCAGTCATGCAGAAACAATTGTGCAATTATTTCCAGAGGGCGAACGCCCAACATGAATAAATTGGCGGCAAATACATATACCTATCGGAAATATGTTTTATCCGCCAAATTAGGGATGGCATGGTTGAACCATAACGCATACACGAACTTTTTGACCATAGTACTTATAAATTGTATCATAAAAATCATGAAATTACCACGGAATTTTTACTATCCCCTTCTTTTTCCTGAAACCCTTTACAACCGGCCTTAAACGTGTTAAAACGTTGTAGTAAGAAGGAGGATTAAAATGTTTAAAATAGGAAGAAATGATGTATGCTGGTGCGGAAGCGGAAAAAAATACAAAAGCTGTCATTTGCCTTTTGACCAAAAACTTGAAAATTATGCGGTCATGGGCGATGAGGTTCCAGAGCACTATATGATAAAAACGCCGGCTCAGATTGAAGGAGTACGCCGAGCTGGAATTATAAACAACCAGATTCTTGATCTGGTGGATGAGATGATTAGGCCTGGTATCAGTACGGAAGATATTAATACTCTGGTACACGAGAATACCATTAAGCTGGGAGGGATCCCCGCTCCCCTTAATTTTGAGGGATATCCCAAAAGTGTGTGCATATCCATCAATGATGTAGTATGCCACGGAATCCCGGATCCTAACCGGATCTTACAGGAGGGGGATATCGTTAATGTGGATGTGACTACCATTTTTAATGGTTACTACGCCGATGCTTCCAGGATGTTTGGCGTAGGCAAGGTATCGGATGAGGCATTGAGGCTTATCCGGGTTACAAAGGAGAGTGTGGATCTGGCTCTGAAAGAAGCCAGGGCATGGGGTCATCTTGGAGATATCGGAGCCGCTATTTCGGAACATATCTATGCCAATGGCTTTACGGTAGTGCGGGAAATTGGCGGACACGGCGTGGGGGTTGATTTCCATGAGGAGCCATGGGTCAGCCACATTGGCACAAGAGGAACCGACATGCTTCTAGTTCCCGGAATGATATTTACCATTGAACCGATGGTAAATGCCGGAAAAGCCGATGTGGTACAGGATGACAATGACGGCTGGACCATTTATACAAAGGATGGAAGCCTGTCAGCCCAGTGGGAATATACTGTTTTGATTACGGAAGAAGGTCCGGAGGTGCTTGCTAGATAAATGGAGAAAAAACGATGTTTTTGGGTGGATGAATCCTCACCGGTTTATGTAAAATATCACGACGAAGAGTGGGGCGTTCCGGTTTATGATGATAAAAAGCTTTATGAAATGTTTCTTTTGGAGACTTTTCAGGCTGGGCTATCCTGGATTACCATACTGAGAAAACGAGAATCCTTCCGGGAAGCTTTTGATGGCTTTGATGTAGAAATGGTGGCAAGCTACGGAGAGGAAAAAATTAATCGCTTAATGGAAGATACGGGCATTATAAGGAACCGGAGAAAAATAGAAGCAGCAGTGAAAAATTCCCGTGCATTTATGGAGATCCAGCGGGAGTTTGGCTCTTTTTCCGAGTACCTATGGGGATTTACAAACAAGGAGGTCATCGTCAATCAGGATGACAACTTCCCGGTAAAAACAGAGCTGTCTGACCGGGTTTCAAAAGATTTGAAGAAGCGGGGAATGGCCTTTGTAGGTTCTGTTACCATCTATTCCTATCTTCAGGCAATCGGTGTGGTCAATGACCACGAACTATCCTGTTTCTGCAGGGAGAGCAGTCAGAAAGGCTGAAAACAGAGGTGGATCATACTAAGAAAAGTAGGGAATTATTTGATTAAAGAGTACATAGCTTATGAAATAAGAGGCTAATTATAAAAGGCTGCATCCGGAAAATGTAATTTTTATTGGAAAATTTTACAAATTATGGTAAAATGTTAAATAATTATTACATTCAACACCTGAAACCATAAAGAAAGTGAATGAGAGTATTATGAAAAGATGGCTTTTGGCAGTGATTGCATTCTCATTGGTGACCTCCGGATGCAGCAGGTACAAAGGAATTTCCGAACCTTCAGAAAAAGATGACAAAACAGAAAAATCTCAGCAGAGTACAGAAGAGTCCAAACAGAGCTCCGAGGTAGATGACGGGAAGCTTCCACTTGAAGTTTCCGCTGAGCCTGGAAAGAAGCCGGTAAAGGTAAAGGGAATCTATATCTCCGGCTATATGGCAGGCTCTGAAGGGCTTCAGGCAATATTGGACAAGATCCAGGGTACTGAGATCAATACGGTTGTCATTGATGTGAAGAATGATGACGGACGGATCACCTTTGCCATGGAAGATGCACCTACGGTAAATGAGATCGGTGCCACAGAAAAGTACATCAAAGATATTGACAGTCTCATGGTTCAGTTAAAGGCCAGGGGGCTTTATACCATTGCCCGGGTAGTGGCATTCAGAGACCCTTATCTGGCTGAGAAGAAGCCGGAGTGGGCACTTAAAAACAAGGATGGAAGTCTGCACCGGGATAATAAGGGACTGGCCTGGGTGAATCCTTACCGGACAGAGGTATGGGATTATCTGGTGGAAGTGGGAACCGAGGCATCCAAGGCCGGATTTGATGAAGTCCAGTTTGATTACATCCGGTTTTCCACGGACAGTTCCATGAAACAGGTGGTATTTGACGAAAAGGATACCAAAGGCCGTTCCAAAACGGATATTATAACGGAATTTATCCAGTATGCATATGACAAGCTGTCTTCCCGCAATGTTTTTGTTTCGGCAGATGTGTTTGGTACCATCATCGGGAGCAAGGTAGACGCGGAGGCAGTGGGGCAGATCTATCAGGAGATGGCAAACCACTTGGATTATATTTGTCCCATGATCTACCCATCCCATTACGGTGACGGCAACTTTGGAATCGATCATCCGGATATGGAACCTTACCGTACCATTCGTGCAGCTTTAAAGCTGTCCAGGCAGGATCTGGCATCCGCCCGGGAGGACGGAAAGCATCAGGCAATAGTCCGCCCCTGGCTTCAGGATTTCACAGCTTCCTATCTGAAACACCACATTCCTTACGGGGCTAAAGAAGTAAGGGCCCAGATCCAGGCGGTCTATGATGCAGGTTATGATGAGTGGATTCTTTGGAGCGCATCCAACCGGTATACCTGGGATGGCTTCTTAAGCCGGGAGGCGGCGAAAGAAGAGGCAGAGGAACTTGCCAGGATAAGGGAAACGGAAGAGACTACTTCCGTACCAACGAAGGTACCAGCCGAGGCAGCAACTGGGGTATCAACTGAGGCACAACCTAAGGAGCTTACTGGGTTACCAACCGAGGTATCAACGGAGGGACAGACGGAAAGCAAAGAAGAGAAGACCAAAAAGAGCCTGGAGGGAAGCACAGCAGCAGAAACCGAACAGGAGACGAGGGCGGAAAATAAAAAGAAAACCAGAACCAAGCCTGATGTAGTCATTGTGACCACAGGCGGCTTAAGAGATTAGGAAGTGAGGAAAGCCATGGACAGAACACCCAGACCAGGAGATTTCTACCGGCATTTTAAAGACAAGATGTACCAGGTGATAACCGTTGCGGTTCATTCCGAAACAGGAGAAGAGTTGGTTGTGTATCAGGCGCTATATGGATCCTTTGGAACCTATGCCCGCCCATTGTCCATGTTTATCAGTGAGGTGGACCATGAAAAGTATCCGGAGGTAGAGCAGAAATACAGGTTTGAACGGGTGGATATGGTTTCAGAACAGCCTGTGGCAGAAGCCAGTCACCAAAATCAGGAGTGCATGACTTCGGAAAGCTGTTATCGTGAAAATAAAAATCTTCTTGCATTTCTTGACGCAGGGACGTATCATGAGAAGCTGGAGGTTCTTGAGGATCGGAAGGATCGGTTTTCTGCAGAAGAGCTGATGGCTATCTGCGAGATTATGGAGATCGGAAGACCGGATTCTGAACCTGAAGAGAAATATTATGCAGTGAAAAGGTATTTGGAGCTGCAGAATAAATACGAGGGATCTAGATTGAGGTGATTTGTTTCAGTGGACCACAGGTCATTTAATATAGAAGAAGAATTAAAAAAACTACCGTCCCAGCCTGGTGTGTATCTGATGCACGACAAGCGGGACGAAATCATCTATGTGGGAAAAGCCATCAGCTTAAAAAACAGGGTCAGGCAGTACTTTCAGAGCAGCAGAAATAAAACGGCAAAAATCGAACAAATGGTGTCGAGGATCGCACGGTTTGAATACATTATAACAGACTCTGAGCTGGAAGCCCTTGTGCTGGAATGCAATCTCATTAAGGAACATCGCCCCCGTTACAATACCATGTTAAAGGATGATAAGACCTATCCTTATATCAAGGTAACGGTGTACGAGGACTATCCCAGGATCTTATTTTCCAGGGATATGAAAAAGGATAAGAGCAAGTATTTCGGACCATATACAAGCGCCGGAGCAGTAAAGGATACCATTGAGTTAATCCACAAGCTTTATCAGATAAGAACCTGTAACCGGAATCTGCCAAGAGATATCGGGAAGGAACGCCCCTGCTTAAATTACCATATCAAGCAGTGTTCGGCCCCGTGCCAGGATTATATCAGCAAGGAAGAGTACTGGAAATCCATAAACCGGGCCCTGGACTTTTTAGGCGGAAAATACGCACCTGTGATTAATATGCTGGAAGAGAAGATGCAGGCGGCATCGGAAGAGATGGATTATGAAAAGGCCATTGAGTACCGGGATTTGTTAAACAGCGTAAAGCAGATCTCCCAGAAGCAGAAGATCACGGACAGCGGCATGGAAGACAGGGACATCATTGCCATGGCAAAGGATGAAAAGGATGCCGTGGTTCAGGTATTCTTTGTCCGGGAAGGCAGGCTCATCGGCCGGGAGCATTTCCATGTAAGCATCGCAACGGCAGAAGATAATACGCAGATCCTCACCAGTTTTGTCAAACAGTTTTATGCAGGAACTCCCTTTGTTCCAAAAGAGCTGTGGGTACAGACCGGTCTTGAGGATGAGAGCGTCATAGGGGAATGGCTTTCTGCGAAGCGTGGCCAAAAGGTCAGGATCGTAGTTCCACGGAAAGGCCAGAAGGAACGCCTGGTGGAACTGGCGGAGAAAAATGCCGCACTGGTACTGTCCCAGGATAAGGAAAAAATTAAGCGGGAAGAGCTTCGAACCATCGGCGCCATGAATGAGGTGGGCAGCTGGCTCGGGCTTTCCGGCATTAAGCGGATCGAAGCATTTGATATTTCCAACATAAGCGGTTTTGAGTCTGTGGGCTCCATGATTGTCTATGAAGATGGAAGGCCCAAGAGGAATGATTACAGGAAGTTTAAGATCAAGTGGGTCAAGGGGGCCAATGATTACGCCTCCATGAATGAGGTACTCACAAGAAGATTCTCCCATGGCCTTAAGGAAGCGGAAAGCTTAAAAGAAAAGGGCGTGGATGAGGAACTTGGAAGCTTTACCCGTTTCCCGGACTTAATCATGATGGATGGAGGACGGGGACAGGTAAATATTGCCCTGGAGGTTTTAAAGGAACTGGATATTTCCATTCCTGTCTGCGGTATGGTAAAAGATGACAATCACAGGACAAGAGGGCTTTACTATAATAACGTGGAAATTCCCATTGACAGGCATTCCGAAGGATTTAAGCTGGTCACCAGGATCCAGGATGAAGCCCACCGGTTTGCCATCGAATACCATAGAAGTTTAAGAAGCAAGGGACAGGTGAAATCCATTCTTGACGATATCCCTGGTATCGGCCCCAACAGGAGAAAGGCGCTGATGCGCCAGTTTAAAGGGCTGGAAGCCATAAAGGAAGCGACCGTGGAGGAGCTTTCCAAAGTGCCTGGCATGAATGCTTTGTCAGCGAAAAGCGTTTACGAGTTCTTCCACATATAGCTTTTCAAAATACGAAATCTGTGTTAGTATGAAAAAAACAGATGGAAAAGAGGAGCGTTCGCCATGCATGGAGTAGCTATTACAGATTTGATAAAGAAGATGAACTTCCGGAATATGACGCCGGAAATTGACGCGGAAAAAATTGTGATCAGCCATCCGGATGTCAATCGTCCGGCATTACAGTTAGCCGGATTTTACGACCATTTTGACAACGAGCGGGTGCAGATCATCGGTTATGTGGAACAAGAATACATTCATCAGATGAATCATGAAAGAAAGCTTGAGATGTACGACAAGCTTTTATCCAGCCAGATCCCGTGTCTGGTATACAGCCGGAGCCAGAGTCCTGATGAGGATATGCTGGCGTTTTGTAACCATTACGGCGTGCCATGCCTTGTATCAGATAAAACAACTTCCGATCTTATGGCGGAGATCATCCGCTGGCTTAAAGTGAAGCTGGCACCCTGTATCAGCATTCACGGGGTTTTGGTTGATGTATTCGGCGAAGGCGTGCTGATCATGGGAGAAAGCGGCATTGGAAAAAGTGAGGCGGCTCTGGAACTGATCAAACGAGGTCACCGTCTGGTCACTGATGATGTAGTGGAGATCCGCAAGGTAAGTGATGAGACTTTGATTGGAACAGCCCCAGAGATTACCAGGCATTTTATAGAATTAAGGGGCATTGGCATCATTGATGTTAAGACGCTGTTCGGCGTGGAAAGTGTAAAGGATACCCAGGCCATTGATATGGTGATCAAACTGGAAGACTGGGATAGAGATAAGGAATACGACAGAATGGGAATCGAAGACCAGTATACGGAATTCCTTGGGAACCGGGTGGTATGTCATTCCATTCCGGTACGACCGGGTCGTAATTTGGCTATTATCGTTGAATCTGCTGCTGTCAATTACAGACAAAAGAAGATGGGGTACAACGCGGCTCAGGAATTATATAACCGCGTTCAGGCAAACCTTTCAAGAAAACAGGATGATTGAGGTGTCTGATGACTGGATTTTATGAAAAACTTCTTGGTGCAGCTGATAAAGACAATATAAAAGTTGGGGAAGAGATGCGTAAGCATACCTCGTTTCGGGTAGGGGGCCCAGCCGCCTGCTTTGTGACTCCGGCGGATGAGAAGGAGCTTGCTGCTGTTATAGCTCTTTGCCGTCGGGAAGAGGTACCTTTTTTCATACTTGGCAATGGAAGCAATCTTCTGGTTGGGGATGAAGGCTTTGATGGAGTGGTCATTTCCATGGACTGCTTTAAGTACTGCCAGGCGGATAAGGAGACGGGGATTTTAAAAGCTGGAGCCGGAGCGCCACTTGCTCGGATTGCACTTGAAGCTTATAGGGCGACCTTAACCGGTTTTGAATTTGCAGCCGGTATACCGGGAACCCTTGGGGGAGCTGTGGTGATGAACGCCGGAGCCTATGGTTCGGAGATGAAGGAGGTTCTTCGGTCTGTTAAAGTTTTAACACCGGAGGGAGAAGTAAGGGAGCTGCCTTCTGATCAACTTTCTCTTGGATACCGAACCAGCTGTATTATACCTAAACAGTATGTTGTGTTGGAAGCAAAGATCCGGTTAAGAGATGGAGATGAGGTTTCTATTAAAAACCGGATGGATGAACTGGCCCGCAGGAGAAAGGAAAAACAGCCATTGGAATTTCCAAGTGCTGGAAGTACCTTTAAGAGGCCGGAAGGGCATTTTGCCGGCAAGCTCATAGAGGAGGCCGGATTAAGAGGTTTTTCCCTGGGTGGAGCCCAGGTTTCGGAGAAGCACTGCGGATTTGTCATTAACAAGGACAGTGCAACTGCGGCTGATATCAGAAACTTGTGCGAAGAGGTAAAGAAAAGAGTGTTTAAAAATTCCGGAGTAGCTCTTGAGATGGAGGTAAAGACACTGGGGAAGTTTTAACGGTGCAAAGGAGAACAACGTGAGGCTAGTCATTGTAACAGGCATGTCAGGCGCAGGAAAGACCCAGGCGCTTAAGATGCTGGAGGATATGGGATTTTATTGCGTGGATAATCTACCCATTCCCCTGATAGAAACGTTCGCAGAGCTGACCATAAGCAATCAGGGAGGAATCCGGAACGCAGCTTTGGGGATTGATATCCGAAGTGGGGAGGATTTATCGGTTTTAAACAGGATTTTTGATGATTGGTCAAGAAAACGGGTACCCTTTGAAATACTCTTCCTTGATGCAGGCGACGAAACACTGATTAAGCGCTATAAGGAAACCAGGAGAGCCCATCCCCTGGCGGCTGGCGGAAGGATCGACAGCGGGATTGAAAAAGAACGGGTAAAACTGGGGTTTTTAAAGGAAGAAGCGGATTATATCATCGATACCAGCCGGCTTCTTACGAAGGAACTCAGGCAGGAGCTGGAAAAGATATTTATAAACCGGGAATCCTACCGGAATTTATATATCACGATCCTTTCTTTTGGATTCAAGTATGGGATTCCGTCGGATGCGGACCTGGTATTTGATGTAAGGTTTTTGCCAAATCCCTACTATGCTGAAGAGCTGCGGCCTAAGACCGGAGAAGAAAAAGAAGTGCGGGACTATGTGATGCAGCATGGGACCGCTGCCCTGTTTTTAGACAAGCTTAACGATATGCTGGAATTTTTGATTCCAAATTATGTGCTGGAGGGAAAGAACCAGCTGGTAATTGCCATCGGATGCACAGGCGGCAAGCACCGGTCGGTTACCATTGCCAGATCTGTTTATGACAGGTTTAAATCCAGGGAAGAATTTGGAATTAAGATTGAACACCGGGACATCGATAAGGATAATATACGGAAAAGGATGGTCTAGACATGTCATTTTCTTCCAAGTTAAAAGAAGAGCTTTCCAGGCAGATCAGCCCGGCAAGGCATTGCCAGATTGCAGAGATGGCTGCGATTATAAGCCTTTGTGGAAAAATAATCATATCGGAAGACGACCGCTATACGATTAAAATTAATACGGAAAATGTGGCAGTTGCAAGAAAGTACTTTACATTATTGAAAAAAACATTTAATATAAGTACTGATGTGTCCATTAGAAGAAATGCTTATTTAAATAAAAGCCGTACCTATACGGTAACAATCCGGGAGCATGAAGAAGCAATCCGTGTTTTACATGCTACAAAACTTCTTGATGAAAACGGAGAAATAGGGGAAAACTTAAATCTTGTAAGGAATGTGGTCATCCAGCAGTCCTGCTGCAGGAGGGCATTCATCCGCGGTGCATTTCTCTCTTCCGGATCGTTAAGCGATCCTGAGAAATTCTACCATTTTGAAATCGTATGTGCGACAGAAGAAAAAGCACAGCAGCTAAAGTCCATTATCGCGACCTTTGATCTTGAGGCAAAGATCGTGAAGAGGAAACGCTATTTTGTGGTTTATATAAAAGAAGGTAACCAGATCGTAGATATACTGAATGTTATGGAAGCCCCGGTGGCGTTAATGGAGCTGGAGAACATCAGGATCTTAAAGGACATGCGTAACAGTGTGAACCGACAGGTCAACTGCGAGACTGCCAATATTAATAAAACGGTATCAGCTGCGGTAAAGCAGATAGAAGATATAACATATATCAGAGATACAATCGGACTTGATAATCTTCCGGACAATTTAAGCGAAATTGCCAGGGAACGGTTGGAGAGGCCGGAAGCAACATTAAAAGAGCTTGGAGAAGCTCTGGACCCTCCTGTAGGAAAATCAGGAGTGAACCACCGACTTAGAAAGCTTGGCGACCTGGCAGGGCGGCTGCGCGGGACAGGCATTAGCAGCGGAATGGAATAATCCGTTCATAGGATTGAGGAGGATAATTATGGTAAGAAAAACAGTCACCGTTGAACTTGCATCAGGCTTAGAGGCAAGACCAGTTGCTATGCTGGTTCAGGTTGCAAGCCAGTATGAAAGCAACATTTATGTTGAAATCGAATCCAAGAGAGTAAATGCAAAGAGTATTATGGGCATGATGACTCTGGGACTTGCAGCGGGAGAACAGATTACGATCACTGCGGATGGTACGGATGAGGAGCAGGCGATTGCCGAAATCGAAAAATACTTAAGCAATCACGAGTAATATTAAAGAATACTGTGTGTTCCAGGCGGAGGCTCTGATAATGGAGGCTCCGCCTCTTAACGTATGAAACAAAGAAATCTGGACCAAAAGGTTTTCCGGCATGTTTCTTTATGGTATACTATTTCATAGAGCAATGAGCAGGACTTGCAGGCTTCACTGCAGCCTTATGCATACATAGGAAAGAAGAAAGGAGGCACAAATGGCATTTACACATTTACACGTCCATACGGAATACAGCCTGTTGGACGGCTCCTGTAAGATAAAAGAGCTTGTGTCCAGGGCTAAGGAGCTTGGAATGGACAGCATGGCCATCACTGACCATGGGGTGATGTATGGCGTCATTGATTTTTACAGGGCGGCCAGAGAGGCGGGAATCAAGCCCATCATCGGGTGCGAGGTATATGTAACCTCCGGATCAAGGTTTGACAGGGAAACCGTAGGCGGAGAGGACAGGTACTATCACCTGGTCTTATTGGCGGAGAATAACCAGGGCTACCAGAACTTAATGAAAATTGTCTCAAAGGGCTTTGTAGATGGATTTTATTATAAACCGAGAGTGGATTACGAGGTTTTAAAGGAATACAGTGAGGGGATCATTGCATTAAGTGCCTGTCTGGCAGGAGAGGTGCAGAGACTGGTCAGCCGCGGGCAGTATGAGAAGGGAAAAGAAACAGCTCTTCGTTACCAGGATCTGTTCGGGAAGGGGAATTTCTTCCTGGAGCTTCAGGATCACGGAATACCGGCTCAGAATACGGTAAACCAGGGACTTTTGCGAATGAGCAAGGAAACAGGGATCGATTTGGTGGCAACCAATGATATCCACTATACTTATGCAGAAGATGCGACACCTCACGACATCCTGCTTTGCATTCAGACCGGAAAAAAGGTGGCGGACGAGAACCGTATGCGGTATGAGGGCGGCCAGTATTACTGCAAGTCAGAAGAGGAGATGCGGAAGCTTTTCTCCTACGCAGGAGAAGCCATTGATAACACTCACAAGATTGCAGAACGCTGCAATGTAGAGATTGAGTTCGGTGTGACCAAACTGCCAAAATACGATGTGCCGGAAAGCTATGATTCGTGGTCTTATTTAAACAAGCTATGTCTGGAGGGTTTTGAGCGCCATTATCCGGAGGATGACGGGTCATTAAAGGAAAGACTTGATTATGAGCTGGATGTCATTCATACCATGGGGTACGTGGACTATTTCCTGATCGTATGGGATTTCATTCATTATGCCAGATCCCAGGATATTATCGTGGGGCCGGGACGAGGATCTGCGGCAGGGAGCATTGTGTCCTACTGTCTGGGGATTACCAACATCGATCCGATCCGCTATAACCTGCTGTTTGAGCGTTTCTTAAATCCGGAACGAATCTCCATGCCTGATATTGACGTGGATTTCTGCTTTGAACGGCGCCAGGAAGTGATTGATTATGTGGTCCGGAAGTACGGAAAGGACCAGGTGGTCCAGATCGTGACCTTTGGTACCCTGGCGGCTAAGGGTGTGGTAAGGGATGTAGGAAGGGTTCTGGACTTGCCTTACGCCCGCTGTGACACCATAGCAAAGATGATCCCGGGAGACCTTGGTATGACTCTTGAAAAGGCTTTAAAGCAAAGCCCTGACCTAAGAAATGCATACGAAGAGGATTCTGAAGTCAAATACTTAATTGATATGTCCATGCGTTTAGAAGGCCTGCCGAGGCACACATCCATGCATGCTGCCGGAGTCGTAATCAGCCGGACTTCCGTGGATGAATATGTTCCCCTTTCCAGAGCAGCCGACGGAACCATTACCACACAGTTTACCATGACGACTTTGGAAGAACTGGGGCTTTTGAAAATGGACTTCCTGGGGCTGCGTACCCTGACTGTTATTCAGAATGCAGTAAAGGGAATTGAGAAAAACAGGCAATTATCCATTGATATGGATCAGATCAATTATAATGACAAGGCAGTGCTTGATTCCATTGGTACCGGAAAGGATGATGGAGTGTTCCAGCTGGAAAGCTCCGGTATGAAGAGCTTTATGAAGGAGCTGAAGCCGGGAAGCCTTGAAGATATTATTGCCGGAATATCCCTTTACCGCCCCGGTCCTATGGACTTTATTCCCAAGTATTTAAAGGGGAAAAACGACTTAAGCTCCATTACCTATGACTGCACCCAGCTTGAGCCTATCTTAGGTCCTACTTATGGCTGTATCGTATACCAGGAGCAGGTCATGCAGATTGTTAGGGATCTTGCCGGATATACCATGGGCCGAAGCGACCTAGTGCGAAGAGCCATGTCAAAGAAGAAGACTTCTGTCATGGAAAAAGAGCGGCAGAACTTTGTCTACGGGAATCCGGAGGAGGAGGTTACCGGATGTATCTCCAATGGGATCGATGAAAAGACGGCAAACCAAATCTATGACGAGATGATTGATTTTGCCAAATACGCCTTTAACAAGTCCCATGCGGCAGCTTATGCAGTGGTATCGTATCAGACCGCCTATTTAAAATATTATTATCCCCTGGAATTCATGGCAGCCCTTCTTACCTCGGTTTTGGATAACGTGACAAAAGTATCCGAATATATTTTAAGCTGCAGACAGATGGGGATTTCCATCCTTCCGCCGGATATTAACGAAGGAGAAAGCGGATTTTCCGTTTCCGGAGGATCCATCCGCTACGGCCTGTCGGCCATTAAGAGCGTAGGTAAGTCCGTGGTAGAGCAGATCGTGACGGAACGGGAGCAAAATGGAATATTTCACGATATGGAAGATTTTATTGACCGCATGAGCAATAAGGAGGTCAACAAAAGAACCTTGGAGAATTTCATAAAATCCGGAGCATTGGATACCCTTCCTGGTACAAGAAAGCAGAAGCTTTTGACAGCACCGGAGCTTTTGGAACATAAAGCCAAGGAGCGTAAAAACACCATGGAAGGCCAGATGACTCTGTTTGATATTGCAGGGGAAGAAGAAAAGAGTCATTTTCAGATCACATTCCCTGATGTGGGAGAATTCATAAAGGAAGATCTTCTGGCATTTGAGAAGGAAACCCTTGGCATTTACTTAAGCGGTCATCCCATGGAAGCTTATGAAACCACCTGGAGAAATAATATTACCGCAACCACCATAGACTTTATTGTGGATGAGGAAACCGGCAATGCAGGTGTTTCCGACGGTTCCTATGTGACCATCGGAGGTATGATTACAGGAAAGACCGTAAAAACTACCAGAAACAATAAAATGATGGCATTCTTAAACCTGGAGGATCTGGCGGGATCCGTAGAAGTGATCGTGTTCCCCAAGGACTATGAAAGCAAGAGGGAGCTTTTTGTAGAAGAATCCAAGGTCTTCATACAAGGCAGGGTATCCGTAGGAGAGGACCCGGTGGGTAAGTTAATCTGTGAGCGGGTAACTCCATTTACAGATCTGCCCAAGGAACTGTGGCTGAAATTCCCTGATAAGGAATCCTATATGGCGGTAGAGCGAGAAATCTTAAATGACCTAAAGGAATCAGAAGGTGATGATTCGGTTATCATCTATCTGGAAAAAGAACGGGCCAGAAAGGTTCTGCCAGCCAACCGGAACGTGAACGCGGGAGACGGTCTCCTTGATGCTCTGGTTAAAAAACTTGGTGAAAAAAATGTCAAGCTTATAGAAAAAAAACTTGAAAAGATTGGGAAAATGAATTAGAATACAACATGTATGCAATGAAAAACTTACAATAACAGATATCCGTGAATCAGGAGGAAGCTACTATGGCAAAACAAGTGAAAACCATCGGCGTATTAACCAGCGGCGGTGATGCACCAGGTATGAATGCTGCAATCCGCGCTGTTGTCAGGACTGCAATCCATAAGGGATTGGAAGTAAAGGGAATCATGAGGGGATACGCAGGCCTTCTGCAGGAAGAAATCGTTGATATGAACAGCACCAGTGTATCCGATATTATTCACCGCGGCGGAACCGTTTTATATACAGCCAGATGTCAGGAGTTCACAACTGCCGAAGGGCAGAAAAAAGGCGCCGAGATCTGTAAAAAACATAATATTGACGGCATTGTGGTCATTGGAGGAGACGGTTCATTCCGGGGAGCAGGTAAGCTTTCTGCACTTGGGATCAATACCATTGGACTTCCTGGAACCATTGACTTAGATATTGCCTGTACCGATTACACCATTGGCTTTGATACAGCTGTTAACACTGCTATGGAAGCCATTGATAAAGTACGTGATACATCTACTTCCCACGAACGCTGCAGCATCATCGAGGTAATGGGACGTAATGCAGGCTATATTGCCCTTTGGTGCGGGTTTGCAAACGGTGCGGAGGATATCCTCTTACCGGAGCGTTATGATGGCGATGAACAGGCCCTCATTAACCGTATCATTGAGAACAGAAAGCGGGGCAAAAAGCACCACATCATCATCAATGCGGAGGGCATCGGACATTCTTCCTCTATGGCAAAGAGAATCGAAGCGGCCACAGGCATTGAGACTAGAGCTACCATCCTGGGCCATATGCAGCGAGGTGGCGCGCCTACCTGCAAGGATCGTGTCTATGCTTCCATTATGGGCGCAAGGGCAGTAGAGCTTCTATGTGAGGGAAAGAGCAACCGCGTCGTTGGCTATAAGCACGGAGAATTCCAGGATTTCGATATTCAGGAAGCCCTTAGCATGACAAAGGACATCCCGGAAGATCAGTATCAGATCAGCAAGATGCTTGTGAGATAATTGGGTCAGATTCAGCTGGAGGCGAATATGGAATATACGGTGATCAGGCAAAATTTTGAAAAACACGGGTTTTCCACACAGCTTTTTTCTACAAAAGAAGAAGCACGTGATTATCTTGTGGAGGCCTTAAAGAACCAGACCATTGGATTTGGCGGAAGTGTAACACTTCTGGAAATGGGTCTATATGAAGCGCTGCTTAAGAACAATGCCGTGGTATGGCACAATAAGGTGCCTTCCAGAGAGGTGCGGCACCTGGCTAACTGCTCCAATATCTATATAACCAGTGCCAATGCCGTATCGGAGACCGGGCAGATCGTTAACATCGACGGAACCGGAAACCGGGTCGCTATGACCGCTTTTGGACCTCAAACATGCTATTATGTTGTGGGCAAGAATAAAATCACCCCAAGCTTAGAGGACGCCATTTACCGAAGCAGGAATGTGGCTGCTCCGCAAAATGCACAAAGAATCCATGCAAAGACACCGTGCGCCCAAAAAGGAGATAAGTGCTATGACTGCAACAGCCCTGAACGGATCTGCCGCATAACGGCGGTGATCGACCGGGCTCCTATGGGCATGAAGTGTGAAATCATCTTTGTGGATGAGGCACTTGGTTTTTAATGAACTGAACTATAATGAGATTGGCGAGAGCAGACGGGATTTTTCTTATATTCCCGGCTGTTTCCCGCCATTTTTTTATCGTTTGCTTTACAATGGAATTTGACAACGGGGAATTTTACGGTTATGCTTGTATTAAAATGAACAAAGCAAAACGAATGCTTAAGGGGACAAAAGGGACAGAATGCAAGGAGAAGAAGAACATGGATGCAATGGAAAGATATATCAATGAACTGATGGAAAAGAGTACACCGGACCGTCCGGTATGGAACATTGAGAAACTGCTTCAGGGTGAGAAGGCCGGATGGAATTACATAGATGGCTGTATGATCAAAGCCATTTTAGAAATGTACGCCATTACCGAGGATTTAAAATATTTTAATTTTGCTGACACATTTATCGATTACAAGGTGAGAGAGGATGGGAGCATTGACGGATATGATGTGGAAGAACGGAACATTGATAATGTCAATGCAGGAAAAACTCTGTTCGAGCTTTATGATCTCACGGGAAAGGAAAAATACAGAAAAGCCATTGATTTAGTTTACAGCCAGATAGGAAAGATGCCTCGGACCAGAGAGGGAAACTTCTGGCATAAGAATATTTATCCGAACCAGGTTTGGCTCGACGGTCTGTACATGTGCCAGCCGTTTTATATGGAATATGAAACCCGGTTTAATCATAAGAAAAACTGCGGGGATATTTATAGCCAGTTTGCCAATGTCAGGAAGGCCATGAGGGATACGGAAACCGGACTTTACTATCATGCCTATGATTCTTCCAGAGAGATGTTCTGGTGTGATAAGGTGACCGGACTGTCCCAGAACTTCTGGCTGAGAGCGTTAGGCTGGTATGCCATGGCCCTTCTGGATACCATGGACAAGTCGGATCCGTCGGACAAGAATGACTTAAAAGAGATGGAGGAAGCCTTCCGGGATTTAATAGATTCCATGTTAAAATACCAGGATGAAAGCGGTATGTGGTATCAGGTGGTAAACTTAGGCGGTATGGACCGGAATTATCTGGAAACCAGCGGAAGCGCTATTTTTTCCTATGCTATATTAAAGGGAGTCCGTTTGGGTTATCTTCCGGAGTCCTATGCCGGGTATGGCAAAAAAGCTTTCCAGGGAATCTGCGATACCTATCTTCAGCTGGAAGAGGGGGATATAAGCCTGGGAGGAATCTGCCTGGTGGCGGGACTTGGCGGTAAAGACAAAAGAAACGGAACGTATGATTATTATATGTCTGAGCCCATTGTTAAGGATGATGCAAAAGGGGTAGGACCTTTCCTTCTCGCCTATACGGAAATGAGAAGAACTGGCTGGGTATACAATCATTAATAAAAGGAACATAAATGGGGATTGGGGTCCGGCTAACCGGACTCCAATCCCCAAAACATTTTATCTTAAACAATTCTGTGAATATTTCTTCGGTGAAACCCCCACTTTTTTAGTAAATGCTTTAAAAAAGTTACTATAATCGTTAAATCCGCACATGCTGTAAACCTCATTGACGCTGTAGCCGCCTGAAAGAAGTCTCTGGGCCAGTTCGATGCGGCAGGATATTATGTAGGAATTGATGGTGGTACCGGTGCTTTTCTTGAACAGCCTGCAAAGGTATGAGGTACTTAAATAAAAATGGGCCGCAATATCTCCAATGCTCAACTGGGAATCGATGTTGTGATGGATATAAGTAATGATGTCGGTCACTTTACTGCTGAAATACTGTTTCGGCTCTCCCGATCCCTCTACAAGAAAGGCATCTGCAGCCAATTTTGTCATAAAAACCATAAACTCGGCAAAGGCAGAGCGTTCCTCCACATCCTGACCGAATCCTCCTTCCACGGCCAGTTTATTAAAATAATAAGTGAAACGCCGCTGCTGTCCATGGTTTAAGGCGATACGGTGGGAAAATCTCTCAGGTCGGTGGGTAAAACAGTAAGTCAGATCCGTCTGTGGTGTGGAGATGTTTTCCAAATAGGAGGGATCGATGAAGATGACAAAACGTTCCTGAGGGCTGGTGGTATCCATCTGCAGCAAATGATGCTTTTCGTATTGGCTGATCATGAACAGGCATCCCGGTTCTATCAGGTAATTTTTATCGTCTATCAGAAAGGTACTGCCTCCGCTTAAGGAAAAGTGAAATTCATGGCAGCGATGGCGGTGCATGCTTAAAACTCCCGATTCATTGTGAAGATGTACAATAGAGAAGTACCGGGAGGCAATGCATTGTTCAATTCCATCTGAAAAAGAGGTAAGTACTTTCATAAACCGTAATTTCCTTAGATAATTATACTAAAATCATACCATAGGATGTCAATATTTGCAATGTTTTGTGCGAGATTTGAAATGAATTATCAAGAGATGGATGTTATAATAAGGAAAAAGCATGGTGTAAGCGCTTACGCAAACGTGTCAAAAAATGTAGAAAAAGTGAAACCTCTTACACAGGGCTTTAAAGAACTCATTTTTGAGGGTAAGAAAAAGGAGAGAATAATATGAAAAAAATCAAACAGTGGGCTGCGATGGGGTTAGCGACTGCTATGGCAGTATCCTTAAGCGCCTGCGGCGGGGGCAAGAGCACCAGTGAGACTGCAGCTTCTACAGCAGCAGAGACCACTTCTGCAGCAGCAAGTGAGGCGACAACAGAAGCAACTACTTCCGGAGAGCCGGTAGAGCTAAAGTTCTCCTGGTGGGGCGGTGACAGCAGACATGCTGCAACAGAAGAAGCGATTAAGGCATTTGAAGCGAAATATCCAAACATTAAGGTAACTCCTGAGTACGGCGCATGGACGGGCTGGGAAGAGAAGCAGTCCTTAAATATTTTAGGCGGGAATGCTGCTGATGTTATGCAGATCAACTGGAACTGGATCGAATCCTATAGCCAGGGCGGAACAGCCTTTGCCAATCTGGAAGATTACTCCGATGTTCTTGATTTAAAACAGTTTACACCGGAAAGCCTTGACCTCTGTAAGGTTGATAATAAGTTAATGGCTGTTCCGATTTCTTTAACAGGACGTGTATTTTATTGGAATAAGACTGCTTTTGAAGAAGTAGGCTGTGACATTCCTACCGATCTGGATTCCCTGTATGCAGCAGGTGCAGCATTTAAAGCAAAAGATCCGGATATGTATCCTTTAGCCCTTGGCGAATATGATCGTATGATTTTAATGGTTTACTATCTGGAATCCAAGTACGGTAAAAACTGGGTTGAAGGCGGAGAGGTCAACTATACGGAAGATGAAGTTAAGGACGGAATGGATTTCATTATTGAACTGGAAACAAAGCATGTCATTCCGACATTGGCAACCATTCAGGGTGATATGGCTGACTCTCTTGACAAGAATGCAAAATGGATCGATGGCAAGTATGCAGGTATCTTTGAGTGGGATTCCTCTGCTTCTAAATTCATGGCAGCACTGGAAGGCAGCGTAAACAAGCCTGGTCAAAAGTTCATAGTTGGTGAATTCGTTAAGATGGGCGATAACAACGGAGGCTTTACAAAGATTTCCATGGCATATGCAGTTGCAGGTAATTCCAAGCATCCGAAGGAAGCAGCAATGTTAATCAACTTCTTGTTAAATGATGAGGAAGGCGTTAAGATCGTTTCCACAGAGAGAGGAATTCCTTGCTCCACAGAGGGCTTAAAGATACTTGAGGCGAACAAACTTGGCGATCCTCTGACCATTGAAGCGAATACAAAGGTTATGAATTACAGCAAGTTCAACTTAGACAGCAAGTTTGAACACAACGATTTAAAAGCAAATCCAGATGGTGTTTACTATAAAGTATTTGGTAAGTTAAGCACAGGGGAAATTGATTCCAAGCAGGCAGCAAGCGAGCTGATTAAGGGAATTACAGAGACTCTTGAGAGCTAATAAAGAATTCGGATAGTTTGAATAAGGGTACATATTTCATACGAGCCGCCATAATTTTATGGCGGCTCCTATAAAGAAAAGGGCAGACAAAAGTTATGGAATGCAGAAATGAAAGAATAAAACCATACCAGCTGACTGGGGCAATACAAATGTATGAAGCTACCGGCGAAGAGGTCTATAAGGATTTTGTAATGACTTATCTAAGCAGTATGGAAGTTCCTGAGGGGATGGCAGTAAGTCTGCCGGTACAGGATAGCCTGGCCTGTTTTTTTGCTTTGGATCAGACAGGGAATGAGACATACAGACAGGTAATTGAGTCGCTTATCGGGCAGAATGATTGGACCTTGGATTTTATGCCCTTTGTAACAGAATACGAGACAAGGTATAAAAGAAAAGAACATTATAAAGAGATTGAAGCTTTCTTCCGGGGGGAAGAGAAGCTAACAGGAAACGATCTGATAGCTCTTATAGAAACTATTGGTCAGATGTCAGAAGAAATCTATGAATATTATCGGGAATTAAAGGATTTGTTTAAAACAGCAGTGAAGGAAAAAATAAAGGAACTCCCGGATTCTTCTGAATCCTTAGAAATCGGTTATTCCATCTTGAGAGCATGTAATATGGGGGTGCTTCCAAGAGAAAAATATGGTGATTTCGGGGAATTAATATGGAAAACGATCGAAGGTAACGATAAAGATACATGCGCAGGCTTACAGGAAATGGTGAAAGCGCAATATATAATATTAAAAAAACAGGAGGAATAAGAGTATGAAGTCAAAAGGTATCCGTAAGGTTCTGGCAGACAATGCAGGATTCTTCTTCATCTTACCATGGCTGATCGGATTTATACTTTTCAAAGTTTATCCCTTCGCCTCTTCCCTATACTACAGCTTTACAAACTATGACCTGTTTAACGGCATTTCGAAGACGGGTATGATGAACTATAATAAGATTTTTACAGATTCCGATATTAAAAAAGCGTTTTTTGTTACATTTAAATATGCAATTTTTGATGTTCCCTTAAAGCTGATGTTTGCATTGTTCATTGCATACATTCTGAACTTTAAATTAAAGGGAGTTAATTTCTTCCGGACTGCGTATTATGTTCCGTCTATTCTGGGCGGATCCATTGCCATTGCAATTCTGTGGAGAGCCGTATTCAATACAGACGGCCTGATTAATACCGTTCTTGGTGTATTTGGTGTTGAAAAGATCAACTGGATGGCAAGCGGAGGCGGTGCCCTGACCGTGATTGTACTTTTAAGGGTCTGGCAATTTGGTTCTGCCATGGTGATCTTCCTTGCAGCTTTAAAGGGTGTCTCTGAAGACTTATACGAAGCAGCTTCCATTGACGGGGCAGGAAAGTGGACGCAGTTCTTTAAAATTACGGTTCCTTTAATTACACCGGTTATATTCTATAACCTGATCACGCAGTTATGTCAGGCGTTCCAGGAATTCAACGGACCATTCCTTGTCACAAAGGGAGGACCAAACGGAGCGACCACCTTGATCTCGATCCTGATTTATAACAATGCATTCTTACGGCATAAGATGGGTATGGCAAGTGCGCAGGCCTGGATGCTGTTCCTAATTGTTATGACATTTACAATAGTAGCGTTTGTAAGCCAGAAGAAGTGGGTTTACTATTCAGATGAGGATGGGAGGTAGATGACATGACGAAAGAGACTAAGAGAAAGATCAGTGCAGCGATCCGTTATGCTTTACTGATTCTTGTCGGATTTATTATGGTATATCCCTTGATCTGGATGGTGGGTGCTACCTTTAAGACAAACTCAGAGATTTTTACAAGTGCATGGTTCTGGCCCAAAAAGCCTGTGACCGATGGTTATGCCAATGCATTTGTTGATTACGGCGGAAAGATCAATCTCATCAAATCCATGCTCAATACATACAAAATTGTTGTGCCAAAGGTTCTTTTTACCGTTGTATCAGCCACTGTGACGGCTTATGGTTTCGGCCGGTTTGAATTCAAGGGAAAGGGAATCCTGTTCTCTCTTATGATTTCCACCCTGTTCCTGCCTCAGGTAGTGTTAAATGCGCCCCAGTATATCATGTTTAATAAGTGGGGCTGGACCAACTCCTATTTACCGTTAGTGATTCCCTCCTTGTTTGCAGGAGATACCTATTTCTTATTCATGCTGGTACAGTTTTTAAGAGGCGTGCCAAAGGAGCTGGAGGAGGCTGCCAAAATAGATGGCTGCAGTTCCATTAAAACCTTATGGTATGTGATTGTTCCCATGTTAAAGCCATCCCTGGTATCCGTTGCACTGTTTCAGTTTATGTGGACGTCCAACGACTTTATGGGACCGCTTATTTACGTTTCCGATATGCCCAAATATACGAATTCCATTTATTTGCGCATGTCCATGGACGGTGATGTAGGATTTCAGTGGAACCGGATTTTGGCGATGTCTTTAATCTCCATTATTCCTTCCCTGATTGTATTCTTCTGTGCCCAGGATGCCTTTATTGACGGTATCGCAGCAGGAGGCGTGAAAGGATAATAAAGAACGGGCGTGGTAAAAAATTGCTGCGCCCTTTTTCAATAGGAAAAAGTTGAGGTAAAGTCAGAATGGAATTAAAAATTGTCTTTAAAACGGCACGATCTGTGACGGTGGAGACTGTGACGGAACAGATCTATGCATTTGAAACACCGGGAAAAATCCGGTTAAATGGAAGTGATTTTGGAGAAACGAACCGGGTTGTCTTTTCGCTATTTGACTTAAAACCTGATATGGATTATAATATTTCTCTGGAAAGGGATGGTAAAAGAGCGGAAACCAGTTTCCATACCGACTATGAATTTGTAACATTAAATGTAAAAGATTTGGGAGCCAGGGGCGATGGAATCCAGGATGATACATCCTTTATCCAGGCAGCCATCATGGCTTGTCCGAGGGACAGCCGGGTATTGATTCCAAAGGGAAGGTACCGCATTACCAGCCTGTTTCTAAAGAGCCATTTAAGGCTTGAACTGGCTGAGGGAGCGGAACTTTTAGCAGATACGGACCGGTATAAATATCCCAGATTTCCTGGGATGGTCGAGAGCTATGATGAAAAAGAAGATTACAATCTGGGCACATGGGAAGGAAATCCTCTCCCGATGTTTGCAGGAATCATAACCGGAATCGATGTAGAAAATGTGGTGGTCTATGGCCAGGGCCTCTTAAACGGTCAGGCCTCCTTTGATAACTGGTGGGACAATGTCCGACAGATGAAGGTGGCATTCCGTCCCCGCATGGTATTTTTAGAGAGGTGTAAAAACGTGACCCTTCAGGGCTTTTCGTTAAAAGACAGCCCTGCCTGGGTGCTTCATCCATATTTCAGCCAGGACTTAAAATTCCTCAATCTGGATATTCATAATCCGGCAGATTCTCCCAATACCGATGGTTTGGACCCGGAATCCTGCAAGGATGTGGAAATACTGGGCCTTCACTTTTCTTTGGGCGATGACTGCATTGCAATCAAGTCTGGAAAGATCTACATGGGCCGCAGATATCAAGCACCTTCTGAAAACATCGTGATCCGCCAGTGCCTGATGGAAGATGGTCATGGGGCGGTGACTGTAGGAAGCGAAGTGGGGGCAGGAGTTAAGAATATCCGGGTGGAGCGCTGCCTGTTTTCCAATACGGACAGAGGCCTTCGGATCAAGACCAGAAGGGGCAGGGGAAAAGACTCCGTGCTTTCTGAAATTTACTTTGACCACATTCACATGGATCACGTCATGACACCATTTGTTGTAAATAGCTTTTACTTCTGTGATCCCGACGGGAAATCCGATTATGTACAGTGCAGAGAGGCTCTTCCTGTGGATGAGCGGACCCCTGAGATCAAGAGGCTGTACTTTACAAACATTAAGGCAGAAAACTGCCATGTGGCGGCTTCCTTTCTCTATGGGCTTCCGGAGAGAAAAATTGAGCGCATTGAATTTAAAAATATTGATATTTCCTTTGCGGACAAGGCAAAGGCGGGAGCCCCCGCCATGCTGTCCGGAGTAGAAGAGTGCAGGAAAAAAGGCTTTCTTATCAGTAATGTAGATACCCTTATCTGTGATCATGTGAAGATTTCCGGCCAGGAAGGGGAAGCCTTTGAGCTGAGCGGCATTAATCATTACGAAGAGAGATAAAGGAGGAGTTTATGATGCAGATTGGAATTCGGTTGCACGATATTGCGCCTGGGACCCTGGAGGAACGGGTAAAGATTGCCCATGAGCAGGGATTTACCTGTGCCCATTTGGCCCTGACAAAAACAGTACAAGATCATTCTGTGGAGAATTCCGCACTGACGCCGGGATATGCTTCCTATTTGCGTAAAAAGTTCGCGGAACATGATGTGGATATCGCAGTCCTGGGCTGCTATTTAAATCTGGCCCATCCCGATCAGAATGAGATCAAAAAGATCCAGGAGCGTTATTTCGCTCACCTGCGTTTTGCTTCTATTTTAGGATGCAGCGTTGTGGGAACCGAGACCGGCGCACCGAATAAAGATTATTGTTACGAACCGGCCTGCCACACAGAAGAGGCTCTTCTGACATTTATCACCAATCTGCGTCCGGTTGTGGAGTGTGCGGAAAAATTCGGTGTGATTCTGGCAATTGAACCGGTGTGGAACCATATTGTATACAATTCCAAACAGGCACTGAAGGTACTTAAAACCATTGGTTCACCTAATTTAAGGATTATCTTGGATCCGGTAAATCTTTTGTCAGTGGAAAACAGTGATCGTTACGAGCAGGTAATAAAGGAAGCCATTGAGGATTTAGGCAGGTATACGGATGTTCTTCATATGAAAGACTTTGTAGTAGAAGACAGCCGGATCATTTCCGGTGCTCCGGGAACCGGAGTTATGAAATATGATACGATTTTGGATTTTGTGAAAAAGGAAAAGCCATACATCCAGATGACCATTGAGGACAGCAGGCCGGATAATGCTGAGTGGTCTAGGAAATTTCTTGAAAATTATGGCCACTAAGAAGATAACTTAAAGATGCAGCAGGTAAGAACGGTGAGGCTTATGTCCTCACCGTTTTGTATGCACTGCTGATTAAATGAACCTATAATTTAACTCCAGTTCATAACCTGTTGCCCCTCTTGCGTTCTATCGGTTGCTGGCTCATTTTTATTGTTATTAGTTTCAACTTTATCTTTTTTTATCGATCCAGATTGGATGAGAGCGATTTTAGCGCACACTGGTCCAATTAACTCATACAAAACCGAAGAGGATAATATTATCGTAAGCAACATATTTCCCATACTATCGGGCAAAGCTCTTTTACCCATAAAAGCAAGGCCAATGGCAACACCGGCCTGTGGGATCAGGGCCAACCCTAAATAATTTCGTACTGCTACTGTAGTTTTAGCTATCATACAACCCCAAAAAGCACCAAGGTATTTTCCCACGATCCGTATTACAAAATAGGATGCTCCAATTAACCCCAGAGTTCCAAACGAGCGAATATTCAAACTCATTCCTGATACAACAAAGAACATTGACAAAATAGGCGGAGTAAACCTTTCCACCTGCCTGTATAATTCTTTGTCTTTTGTCATATTGATATAAGTTGTGCCAAAAAGCATACAGGAAAGTAAAGGTGAAATATCTACCGAGGCGCATAGGCCTGCAATTCCAAGAAGAAGCGAAATTGTTAATATCAGCCTGTTATCCTCACTCCGTCCCGGAGTCATCAGCCTGCTTAATAAAAGTCCGCTTATAAGACCGATTACCAATGCACCAATATTATAAATTATGGGCAATATGATTTCAGAAGCAGAAACCCCTGCTCCAGCTTCCGCATTGACAAAGGCAGAGGCCATGCTGAAAGCGATAAGACACACAGCGTCATCGAGTGCAGCTACCTGTAATAAGATATTTACAAAATTCCCACGTGCATGATATTGCCGGATTGTAATCATGGTGCTTGCCGGGGCTGTTGCCGTTGCAATCGCTCCCAAGAGCAGGCAAAAACTCCAGCTTAAATGGAATATGTAGTGCATGGATAACAATACGAATAGACCGGCCAATAAAGATTCCAATAAAGTAATCACGATAACTCCAAATCCAGTTTCTTTAAAAGCCTCTTTTTTAAAAAAGCGTCCAACACCAAATGCGATAAAGGCTAAAGCAATGTCACTGATAAACCCCATCTGTTCAACCATTTCATGTGGAATCAAGTTCAATACATATGGCCCTATCATAACTCCGGCCACAATATAACCAGTTACATTAGGCAGTTTTGCTAACTTTGTAATACGTGTAAGCAGAAATCCAGCCAGCAATATTACTGATAAAGATAAAAGAATAATTGTTGTGTCATTGAAATGACTTAAAAGATGCCCCATTGATAAATCCTCCTCTATAATCCTATATTTTCAAATGCGGTTAAAAACACGCATGTTAAAGTCCAATATGATGACGAAACCAGACAACTTAAAAGATAAAGAAGTTTTAAATAATTTCGCGTGTCACGAAGGCGTAGCATATCAAATTTGACCATAGCCATTAGGACGAGAATTACATTAACTGATATTTTTATCGAAAGCAGATGTACACCATGATTTACCAAATCTGCGGTAAAACAAAGCGGTAAGAAAAAAACACAAGTGCAATATTTGCTAAGATTACTCCGGCATAACCTGACTATTCCTTTCCGAAATTAACAATTCCCATATAGCGCGAAATTGAATAGTAATCAGCAGCAATTTGTGTCGGTGACCGAAAATGATTATTAAAATAGTATGAAGAATATGGAAATGGTTTAATAACATTAAAAATAAGAATGTGCCATACAAATAAAAACTTTTGCCTCATTATTCTTGCCTCCTTTCTTGATTTATGCTACTATTATAATCATAAATCACATAATGTATATTTATAATTATTTAGCATGTCATAAGAAAACGTTATAATTGGGGGCGAATAAGATGATTGATACGAAACTTTATACGTTATTAGCAGTGGTCGAATTTAACAGTTACACACGGGCGGCAGAACATCTTTCTTTGACACAGCCAGCGGTAACTCAACACATAAAGCAATTGGAAAAGGAATTAAACATTAAAATTTTCAATCGTGTTGGAAGTGAGATAAAGCCTACAAATGAAGGAAATATTGTCATTCAGTATGCCAGGCGAAGCATAGCCCTATATCAGAGGATGGGGCAAAATATTTTGGATGAGCAGCGCCATATAAGACGGCTTACGGTTGGGATTACCCATACTGCTGAAAGTAATGCAGTGGCAGAAGTGTTAGGGAAGTACAGCTCCAGAAACCCTGGCGCAAGCATAACAATTATTTCTGACTCTATAAATAATCTTTATGAAATGCTGAAAAATTATGAGGTGGACTTAGCTGTTGTAGAGGGAAAAGTTCAAGATGACAGCATCAACTCGCTTCTACTGGACACGGATTCCTTGATGCTAGTTGTATCAAATAATAATCTTCTGGCAAAAAAGAGCATGGTGACCATAAATGAATTAAAGAAGGAGCCATTGATTCTTCGCAGACCCTCATCGGGGACAAGAAACCTGTTTACAGCCCACTTGGAAAGTAATAACATGTCACTTGATGATTTCAATGTCATTTTAGAAGTTGATAATATTGCAACGATTAAAGATCTTATTAGACGGGATATTGGAGTTTCTATACTTTCACGCAGTGTATGTCTGGATGAACTAAAGAAAGGGAAAATCACTGCATTACCCATTGAAAATCTTAGTATGATTCGGGAAATCAACATTCTGTATCACAGCGATTTTAAACATGTAGATGTTTTGCATAGTATAATGAAGGAATATAATAAGGTGGTAAAGTTCTATGCTTCTTAATGCTGCCTGCGCAAAACGGCAAGCAATGTGACTGCGGCATACTGACAACTTTCTTTGCATGTAAATTGCATATCAGGAGAACAAGGGGTGTTCCACTTGCATCCATATCAAAACACCGGTATTACCTTGATAGGTAATACCGGTGTTTGTTTCTTCCAATCAATACGCTTTTTGAATGGGTAGTCGTTTTAACGATTAGTTTAAACATTCCTTCATAACTTCATAAGCGCCTTTTTCTTTGATACCTGTTAAATAACCAGCCACGGCTGCTTCGAATCCTGGAATTTCACTTAAATCCTCATCCCAGAATTCAGCATTGGTGCATACCGCATGAACAAGGGCAGCTGCATCGTCATCCTTGTGGTCGTAGAAGAACTGAAGAACCGGCTTATCATCCTTAATGGTGTATTCGCCACCTGCAGGACGTGCTGCAACAAGGCCGTCTTCCGTAAGGTTCATTCCGTTGTAGAATGCAATGTAGAACGCGAAAGAAGCTGTTATACATTTCGGAAGTGTGCCTGTTTTTTCTACAAAGCTCTTAAGAGAAGGCATAACACGGGCTTTCCATTTGGAGGTGGAATTTAAGGAAATGGATAACAGGGCATGATCAATAAATGGGTTTTTGAAACGCTCTGTAACAGAAGCTGCAAAACTCATTAATTCCTCCTTTGGAAGAGTCAGGGTAGGAATGATCTCATCATAAATGGTTTTATTCATAAAGCCGCAGATGACTTCATCATCCATGCAGTTGCGGACAATATCCTGTCCGGAAAGGTAAGCGCCTAATACGAAGGATGTATGAGCACCGTTTAATATACGGACCTTTCTCTGCTTATATGGCTTGTGATCGTTACAGATGATAACAGGAAGGCCTGCTTCTTCAAAAGGCAGTTCTTTCTTTAAGCTGTCCGGTCCTTCGATAACCCAGAAACCGAAGACTTCACCGGTATCGATGATATTATCCTGATAGCCTAATTCTTCACAGATGGCAGCAGCTTCATTTCTCGGATAACCGGTCACGATACGGTCTACCAGAGTGGAGCAGAAGATGTTCTCTGCTTTGATCCAGGTGGTGAATTCATTGCCAAGGTTCCATTGCTCGGCGTATTTTAATACGCATTTCTCCAGCTCTTTTCCGTTGTCATCGATCAGCTCGCAGGAGAGGATAACAAAGCCCTTTCCGGCTTCCTTTCCGAACTTTTCAAATCTTCTGTAAAGGAATTGGGTCAGTTTACCAGGGTAGCTGTCAGCCGGAACATCTGTAAACTGGCAGGAAGGATCATAAGTAATACCTGCTTCAGTGGTATTGCAGGCAATGTAACGTAAGTCTGGATTATCCGCACAGGCCAATACGGACGCATAATCTGTATAAGGATTTAAGCATCTGCTTACACAGGAGATCACCCGTTTGTCATTTACCTTCTGTCCGTTCTCAAAACCGCGGAGGAAAAGAGTATAAAGTCCTTCCTGCTCGTTGATCATATCCGCAAGACCTGGTGCGATAGGCTGACATAAAACAACCTTGGAGTTAAATCCGGTTTTTTCATTCAGGACATCGATAAAATAATCCACAAATGCCCTTAAGAAATTACCTTCGCCGAACTGCAGCACCCGTTCCGGGGCTTCCTTTAAAAGATATCCGTCAAACCCAAGTTTTTCCAGTGTCTCATAACATAACTTTTCCATTGAATTTATCTCCTTTTTTCTTCATTGCATATTTCAATCCGCATACCGTAGCCGAATTATAATGTCACGCCCTGCTTAAAGATAGCCATGTCGTGGAAGCCTGCTTCTTCGGATTTCACCTTTTTGCCGGAAGCTACCTCGATAACAAAATCAAAGAATTCATTTTTAAGGGTATCCATATCCGTACCCTCAACCAGTACGCCGCAGTTAAAATCAATCCAGTTGCTCTTCTTTGTGCTTAACGCAGTGTTGGTGGAAATCTTCATGGTCGGTACCGGACAGGCAAATGGGGTGCCGCGGCCTGTGGTAAACAGGACGATGTGGGCACCGGAAGCGGCCAGTGCCGTGGAGGCGACTAAGTCGTTACCGGGTGCGCTTAAGAGATTTAATCCCTTGTCACGTACCGGTTCCCCATATTTTAATACATCTACGACCGGAGCACTTCCGGATTTCTGGACACAGCCCAGGGATTTGTCCTCAAGGGTGGAGATGCCTCCCTTTTTGTTGCCCGGGGAAGGATTTTCGTAAATGGTTTGGTTATGGCTGGTGAAATAATTCTTGAAATCATTGATTAAATCCACGGTTTTTTCAAAGGTTTCTTCATTCTGGCAGCGGTTCATAAGAAGTGTTTCCGCTCCGAACATCTCAGGAACTTCTGTCAGGATGGTGGTTCCGCCTTTGGAAACCAGCATATCGGAGAATGCTCCTACCGTGGGATTGGCTGTGATTCCGGATAAACCGTCGGAACCGCCGCATTTCATACCAATGATGAGTTCGCTGCAGTTTACGGGCTCTCTGTGGAACGTACCTGCATATTCAGCCAGCTGTCCGATGAGTTCCATGGCATCAGCCATTTCATCCTCGGATTCCTGAGTTACCAGGAACTTTACCCTGTTTTCATCGTAATCGCCGATATAGGGTTTCAATTCGGCAACGTTGCTGTTCTCGCAGCCAAGTCCAAGAACCAAAACGCCTCCGGCGTTGGGATGATTGATTAAATCAGCCAGAATGGTTCTGGTATACTCCTGGTCGTCACCCATCTGGGAACAGCCGTAAGGGTGAGGGAATGCGGCGACTTCGTCAATGGTGCCGCCTACGTATTTCTTAGACATACGCTCCAGTGCAGTGGCGATGTTGTTGACACAGCCAACCGTAGGAATGATCCAGATTTCATTGCGTACGCCCACTTTTCCGTCCGGCCTGCGGTAGCCTTCAAAGAAACGTTCTTCTGTGGTAACAACTGCTGTATCCTGCTTCTCGTACGTATAAGTAAGTAAATCCCCTAAACCTGTTTTTAAATTATGCGTGTGAATCCAAGCTCCTGTCTTAATAGGTTCCTTTGCCATGCCAATGGCACAGCCGTATTTGATGACGGATGAGCCGGCAGGTATATCGGCGAGGGCGAATTTATGGCCCTGTGGGATATCTTCCAGAAGTGTAATGGTATTTCCGCCTATCTCTGCGGCAGTGCCGGAAGAAAGCGGCTTTAATGCAACTGCAACATTATCTCCGGAATGAATTTTGATAAAATCCTGCATAAGCTTCCTTTCCTTTCTTGGTACCAGTATCAATCGGTACATGTAATGTAAGTACTTACATAAAACATACACTATTTTTGTGCAACCGTCAATAGGGAAAGAAAAAAAGAGATTTTTCTTTTTATTTAGGGGTACAATTTAAGAAAAAACTGTTTTTTTCATGAATAAAAATCAGTAATAACTGTTGCTTTACAGAAAATTATCCTGTATAATGGAGCAAGTATGTGTAAGCGCTTACGCTTGCTTTGTGTATGGAAATTTTGAAGAGTAAAAGGGACTACCAGGATGAACATTTATGACATTGCAGAACTTGCAGGAGTTTCCATCGCTACCGTATCCCGGGTGGTGAACGACAGCCCCCGTGTGAGTGAAAAAACAAAACAAAAAGTCAGAACGATTATGGAAGAAAATGGCTATACTCCCAATGTATTTGCCAGGGGCCTTGGGCTTGATTCCATGAAGACCATTGGTATTTTATGTCCGGATGTATCAGATGCCTATATGGCTACTGCGGTAGCCCATCTAGAAAGCCGTATGCACGAGCATGGTTACGACTGTATTTTGTGCTGCAGCGGATTTGAACAGTCTGTGAAAGAAAAATATGTCAGCCTTCTTCTTGCGAAGCGGATTGATGCGCTCCTCATGGTCGGTTCTACTTATGCAGGAACAGGGGAATCGGATAAAAATACGCAGTATGTCCGCGATGCGGCAAAACAGGTTCCTGTATTTTTAATTAACGGATATTTGGATGGCGAGAATATTTATTGCGCTTATGGAGATGATTATCAGGCAACCTACGATGTGACCAGCCAGATGATTGAAACAGGACGGCGAAGAATCCTGTTTCTCTGTGACTCCCATTCTTACAGCGCAAATCAGAAACTGGCAGGTTATGAATCTGCTTTAAAAGCCCATGGACTTCCTGTGCTGGGAGATTTAAAGCTTTATGTAAAGAACCGGATCCATACCGTAAGGGATATTCTTCTGGAGCGCCGTGATTTACGATTTGACAGCGTGGTAGCCACCGATGACGGTCTTGCCGTAGGTGCGATTAAGTATGCCAATGCAAAGCTATTAAAGGTACCGGAAAATTTGTGCATTACCGGATTTAATAATTCTGCCCTGTCAATCTGCAGCGATCCGGAGCTTTCTTCCATCGATAACCGTGTCGAGGAATTATGCAACATCTCCGTCGATAATATGATGAAAATCCTTCTTGGAGAAGAAACGGAAGTGAACAGGAATAACCGGATTCCATGCCGGCTGATTAAGCGGTGTACCACTGATTTTTAACCTATTGTCATTTCTTTGTGCGTATGTTAAAATATAATCTCAGTCGGCCCTGCCTAACGTGCATGGGCAGGAATGAGGAAAGAGCGGTGGCAGAAACGATGGAGCATGATGGAGATAATGTGGTGCTTTGCGGCGCCAATTCCTATGAGCAGAAATATTATTTTAACCAGCAATTTTCGAGCCTCCCGGAGAGCATCAAGCAGGATCTTCAGATCATGTGCGTGCTTTATACCGAAGATGTAGGTGGGATCCTTGTCATGGAATATGATGAGGATGGAACCCTGGAATTTAAGGTATCAGCAGAGGAGGGGGATTATCTGTTTGATGAGATCGGAAGCGTGCTGAAAATCAAGCAGTACAGGAAAGAAAAAAGGGAACTTCTGGAATCTTTGGAGATGTACTACCGGGTATTTTATCTGGGAGAAGAATTGGAAGGCGGAGATATAGATACGTGAAGCTTAGAATTGGAAATTTGACGTTAGATAACAATCTGATACTGGCACCCATGGCAGGAGTTACGGACCTGCCATTTCGTTTTCTCTGCAGGGAGCAGGGCTGTGGTATGGCAGTAACGGAAATGGTCAGCGCCAAGGCAATTTTATATAAAAACAAAAATACAAATGAACTGCTAAAGGTGGCTGACGGAGAAGGCCCTGTGAGCCTCCAGCTGTTTGGCTCTGATCCGGATATCATGGCAGATATTGCGGCTAAAGTGGAAGAGGGGCCCTATGCATTCATTGACGTAAACATGGGCTGTCCCATGCCGAAGATCGTTAATAACGGCGAGGGGTCGGCACTTATGAAGGATATCGGGCTTGCAGAGCGCCTTTTAACCGCAATGGTAAAGGCAGTTAAAAAGCCTGTGACCGTAAAATTCAGAAAAGGCTTTACCGAAGAGGACTGCAATGCCGTGGAATTTGCCAAAATGGCAGAAAGCTGCGGAGTGGCGGCAGTGGCTGTTCACGGAAGGACCAGGGAGCAGTATTATTCAGGAACAGCGGACTGGAATATTATAAGGAAGGTAAAGGAATCTGTCTCAATCCCGGTAATCGGAAACGGCGATGTATTTAAGCCGGAAGATGCCAAGGCTCTTTTAGAGGAAACCGGCTGTGACGGGGTGATGATCGCCCGGGGAGCCAAGGGAAATCCCTGGATCTTTAAAAGAACCCTTCATTATCTGGAGACAGGGGAGCTGCTACCGGGGCCTACCAGAGAAGAGATTGCTAAGATGATCATCCGTCACGGTACCCTGGAGATGGAGCACAAAGGAGAGGTGGTAGCCATGCGTGAAATGCGTGGGCATATGGCATGGTATACAGCCGGACTCCCTCATTCTGCAAAGCTTAGAAATGATATCAACCAGGTGGGAACCATGGACGAATTAAGGCGATTTGCGGAAGAAAGGATCGGAAAAATCTGATCAGAGAAATAGAATCAGGAATAGTTACATTCTTGACATTTTTAGATGTTTACGCTATAATATTTGGAATGCGAATGAGCGAGTATGAAACCAGGAGGAATCAAAAACCATGGTAGACAAGAAAAATATTTTAACCTACGAAGGCCTTAAAAGATACGAGGATGAGCTTCAGAATTTAAAGGTAGTAAAAAGAAAAGAGGTCGCCCAGAAGATCAAGGAAGCCAGAGAACAAGGCGACTTATCCGAGAACGCTGAATATGATGCCGCTAAGGATGAACAAAGAGACATAGAGCTGCGTATTGAAGAGCTGGAGAAGCTCCTTAAAAATGCAGAGGTAGTGGTTGAGGATGAGATTGATTTAGATAAGATTAACATTGGCTGCAAGGTAAAAGTCTACGATGTGGATGAGGACGAAGAGATGGAATTCAAAATCGTAGGTTCCACAGAGGCAAACAGCCTTCAGAATAAAATTTCCAACGAATCTCCGGTAGGCCATGCGCTGATCGGCAGGAAAGTAGGAGATGTGGTAGACGTAGAGACACAGTCCGGAGTTATCCAGTATAAGGTTCTGGAAATTCAGAGGGTGTCTTAGAAAATTAGCCGTTCGATGATCCGTCTGGCGAATCGAACTTCCTTAACATAGTTCACAAAGGAGTGCAAATAGGTGGCAGAACAGCAGAATCAAAACCAGAATCAGAATATAGAAGAGGACTTAAACCATTTACTGAAGGTTCGCCGGGAAAAGCTGGCAGAGCTTCAGGAATCGGGAAAGGATCCGTTTAAAGTTACAAAGTACGATGTTAACGTACACAGCAGTGAAATCAAGGAACATTATGAGGTATGGGAAGGAAAGGAAGTATCCATCGCAGGACGTCTCATGTCAAAGCGCGTGATGGGGAAAGCTTCCTTCTGTAATGTACAGGATTTAAAGGGCAATATTCAGTCCTATGTGGCCAGAGACAGTATCGGAGAAGAAGAATACAAGGAATTCAAGAAGCTGGATATCGGTGATATCGTAGGCATTAAGGGAACTGCGTTTACAACAAAGACGGGAGAGGTTTCCATCCATGCTGAGAGCGTTATACTGCTTACCAAGAGCCTTCAGATTCTTCCGGAGAAATTCCACGGTCTGACCAATACGGACATTCGTTATAGACAGAGATATGTGGATCTGATCATGAACCCTGAAGTAAGGGATACGTTTGTAAAGCGTTCCCAGATCATCAAGTCCATCCGTGACCATTTAGATGCCCAGGGCTTCATGGAAGTGGAGACACCAATGCTGGTTGCGAATGCAGGCGGTGCTGCGGCAAGACCATTTGAAACTCACTACAATGCTCTTGATGAGGATGTAAAGCTGCGTATTTCTCTGGAACTTTACTTAAAGAGACTGATCGTAGGCGGTTTGGAAAGAGTTTATGAAATCGGACGCGTTTTCCGTAATGAAGGCGTGGATACCCGCCATAACCCAGAGTTTACTTTGATGGAGTTATATCAGGCTTATACCGATTACCACGGCATGATGGATCTGGTGGAGGATTTATTCCGCTCAGTTGCCCTTAAGGTTCTTGGAACGGCTGTGGTAAACTATGATGGTGTGGAAATTGACTTATCAAAGCCATTTGAACGCATTACCATGGTAGATGCTTTAAAGAAATACAAGGATATTGATTTTACCACCATTCATACGGATGAGGAAGCTAAGGCTCTGGCAGACCAGTACCATGTGGAGTATGGGGCACATCATAAGAAGGGCGATATTTTAAGCATGCTTTTTGAGGAATTTGTAGAAGAGCATCTGGTACAGCCGACCTTTATTATGGACCATCCGGTAGAGATTTCTCCTCTTACCAAGAAAAAGCCTGATGATCCGGAGTATACGGAGCGTTTCGAGCTGTTCATTACGAAACGTGAGATGGCAAATGCTTACTCTGAGTTAAATGATCCTCTGGATCAGATTGAGCGTTTTAAGGCTCAGGAAGCACTTCTTGCAGCGGGAGATGATGAAGCTAATTCCATGGATGATGATTTTGTAAATGCACTCATGATTGGTATGCCTCCTACTGGCGGTATTGGGATTGGGATTGATAGATTTGTTATGCTGCTTACGGATTCTTATGCGATTAGGGATGTGTTGTTGTTCCCGACGATGAAGTCTATCGAGAAATAAAAATCGTAACACCAAACTAAACTTAATATAATTTGGACATCTAAATAAGTCCATATGCTTGTTGAAATATGAGTATATGGGCTTATTTTAGTGCCTTAATATATCAGGTTAACGGGAAAGTCATAACAATTGTGGAATTTGGGGTTTAAAATTGAAGGTTGATTTCAATTGGAGTGGAAAACTCCGGTTGGAAATGGGATGAGGAGACTGACCGATGGATCTATAAAAGCCTTGGAATACAGACCTTGGGGATGCTGGATCAGACTAAGACTTCTAACGGTATGAAAGAAGATTAAAGTACACTTCCAGATAATATAACACATCACATACCACCAGAATAAAAGGCTAGGAGTTTAACGCTCCTGGCCTATTTTTTTACCTGTTTTATGTTGTTCTACCTTTCCCAATAAAAACCACTGCCATCCTCTGATATGATCCGCAAAAACATACCAGGATGATTCATTAATAGCTTTGTTCTTCCTCGTTCTGTATGCCTCCCTTTGCGGTCAGCACTTTCACTGCGGAGCTGGTGCCAATCCGTTCACAGCCTGCATTTAAGTATGATGTAAAATCAGCGGCAGTTCGGATTCCGCCGGAAGCCTTCATTTTTACACTTGGACCAATGTACTTTTTGAACAGAGCAATATCCTCCAGGGTTGCGCCGCCGGTGCCAAAGCCAGTGGAGGTTTTAATATAATCCGCTCCAGCTTCGGTCACGCATCCGCAGAGCTTAATTTTTTCTTCTTCCGTGAGGTAGCAGGTTTCCGTAATCACTTTCAGAATATGGTTGCCGGCTGCTTTTTTCAGTGCGGCAATTTCCTGGGTGATTAGCTGGAAGTCCCCATTTTTCACATCTCCCAGGCTGATCACCATGTCCACCTCATCTGCGCCATCCCGGATGGCAGCTTGAGTTTCTGCGAGCTTCACTTCGGTTGTATGATATCCCAAGGGAAACCCAATAACAGTACAGATGGTGAGGGCTTTCCCATACTTCTCAGCTACACGGGCCACATATCGTGGAGGGATGCAAACAGAGGCAGTCTTGTACTGTACAGCCTCATCACAGAGAGCTTGGATTTCCTGCCAGGTGGAGCATGGACTTAGCAGGGTGTGGTCCACATGGGATAGAATTTCAAAGTTGTCCATAATAAAACCTCCTATGTATTGAATTTATATAGTATATTACCATTTGATTTAAGCCGTGTCAATAAATAAGACCATAAAAATTGACAAATATATATACAAGTAAAATAAATATTAAATAATAATTGACACATATGCTCAAATATAGTAATATCGTTGTACAAGTTGAAAAGTGATTTAGATAACTATAAAATCACAACTATGAAAGGGGTATTTCAAATGAAAAAAACTTTAGCACTCTCTCTTTCTCTGATGCTGGTGGCAGGCCTCTCAGGCTGTGCAGGCTCAAAGACCGCACCAACCGAAGCTTCCACTTCTGCATCTGTATCAAATGACAGCGCGGCATCTACCACAGCCGCAGCGGAAAGCGGCAAAGGTGTCCGCATTGGTCTGGTATCCTCCAGCAGCGGATTCGGCGACAACGCTTTCAACGATTTGCTCTTGCGCGGCGTTGACAAGGCTAAGGAAAACCTGGGCATCGAATACGACAAGATCTCAATCAAGGCAGTGGGAGATATTGAGCTTTCTCTGCGTGACATGGCTTCTGCAGGAGATTATGCATTGGTAATGTGCAATACATATGAAGCCATTGCTGCACTGAAAAAGGTTGCACCAGAATATCCAGAACAGAAGTTCGCCATTGTCGACACCTCCGTTGAAGAACCTAATGTGGCAAGCTATATGACCAAGGATCAGGAAGCCTCTTTTCTGGTTGGTGCCATGGCAGCGCTTATGAAAGAGGATGGACTTAGCAAAACAGATAAGCTAGGCTTTATTGGTGGCGTGGATGCACCGAATATCCGTGTTTTCTACTCCGGTTACTGTGCAGGTGCAAAGTACATCAACAAGAATCTGGAAATCGTTGACAACTATGTGGGAAGCTTTACCGATGTGACCACTGCCAAGGAGATTGCTTCCGCCATGAACAGCCAGGGCGCAGACATTATCTTCCATGCAGCCGGTATGGCAGGTAACGGATTATTCCAGGCAGCAAAGAACAACAATACATACGCTTTTGGTGTGAACCAAAACCAGAACGACGTGGAGCCTAACAACATCGCCGGAAGCATGATTAAAAATGTGGATGTAGCTTCCTATGAAGCGATCAAATCAGTGGTAGAAGGAAACTTCAAGGCAGGAACACAGCTTCTTTCCATGGCAGATGGCGGTGTGGATATGACAACCGAAGGCTCAAATGTGAAAATAAGCGAGGATAAGATGGCTAAGTTGGACGAAATCCGGGAGAAAATCGCCTCAGGGGAAATTGTTGTGCCAACCACTGTAGAAGAACTGGACAAGTTTGTAAAAGAGCTTCCATAACAGACTGACATTTAAGAGAAAGGATGTGATGCTATGCAGCCTATTATAGAAATGACCAGCATCACCAAGAGTTTTGGTCCTGTTACAGCCAACGCAGATTGTAACCTGACCATTGAGCAGGGAGAGATTCATTGTCTGCTGGGCGAGAACGGTGCGGGGAAAACCACACTCATGAATATCTTGTTTGGAATGTACCATGCCGACAGCGGCACCATACGCATCAAAGGAGAGGTTTGTGATATCCGCAGCACCGGTGACGCGTTCCGGCATGGTTTGGGCATGGTGCATCAGCACTTTATGCTGGTGAGTAATATGACCGTCCTGCAGAATATTATCCTTGGACAGGAGATTGGGCGTTTTAAGCTTAACTATAAGGAAAGCCGCAGACAAGTATGTGAAATCATTGACAAATACGGGCTGGATCTGGATTTGGACGCCCGGATTGATGAAATTTCCGTGGGAATGAAACAGAGGGTGGAGATTGTAAAAACCTTATACCGGGGCGCGGAGGTTTTGGTATTGGACGAACCTACCGCCGTATTGACTCCCCAGGAATCCGGCAGCCTGATGCAGATTCTGCTGGATATGAAGGCAAAGGGCAAGACCATCATTTTCATCACCCACAAGCTGAATGAAACCATGCAGATTGCTGACCGCGCAACGATTCTGCGTGATGGTTGTGTGACCGGTACGGTGCAGATTTCTGAAACGGATATCAGGGCATTGGCAGGGCATATGGTAGGCCGGGAGGTGCAGTTTGATTTGAAAAAAGCCCCTTGTAAGCCAGGGAAGGTGTTACTGGAGCTTGCAGATGTCAAGCTCCTGCCCCAGGCTAAGGGCACTGTTAATCTGACTGTCCATGAGGGCGAAATTCTCGGCATCGCAGGAGTGGATGGCAATGGCCAGCGAGAACTGGAAGAAGCGATTATGGGACTTAAACAGCCGCTTTCCGGCAGCATTAAGGTAGATGGGCAAGAGACGACTAAGGAAACACCTCTTTCCATCCGCCACCGGGGAGTGGGATGCATCCCCTCCGACCGTTTCCACAGGGCCATACTGCCAGGGCTTTCTCTTGCAGAAAACCTTTTGCTGGGATTCCAATCCCGCAAGCATTACGTTAAGCACGGTTTTATTGACGAAAAGAAGCTGCGGGACAGCACACAGGAGACGATCATCTCATTCAAGGTAAAGACAGCAGGACCCAATCAGGACATTGCTGACTTATCAGGTGGAAACCAGCAGAAGCTGGTGCTGGGACGAGAAGTGGCGCCCGAATACCGGATGGTGCTGGCGGCACAGCCGGGGCGGGGACTGGATATTGGTGCAGTGGAGTATATTCATACCCAGTTCCTGCGTCTGCGTTCAGAGAGTAAAGGGATTCTGCTGATTTCAGCGGATTTAGACGAGATTCAGAAGATGTCCGACCGGATCGCCGTGCTGTACAAGGGAGAGATTATGGACTGTAAGCCTGCCGACCAGTATACGGTGGAGGAACTTGGCCTGCTGATGGCTGGAAAACGATTGAGCGAGGAGGACGAGGCTAATGCTTAAGAAAAAAAACTTACGGCCGCTGGCAGACAGTGTGGTGGTGCGCTCGGTGCTGTCGATTCTTCTGGCGCTGCTGGTGGCTTCCATCTTTATCCTCCTTGTGGGAAAGTCTCCGGTGCTGGCCTTTTCTTCCCTTGCAAAGGGAGCGTTCGGCAATGGCCGGGCGGTGGCTAATACCATAAATAAGGCTGTTCCGCTGATATTTACCGGGCTGGCGGCAGCATTTGCTTTCAAAAGCGGAATGCTCAACATCGGTATTGAAGGACAGCTTCATATGGGTGCTCTGCTTAGTATTGTCATAGCACTGAACATGCCGCCTAGTGCACCTCCGTTTCTGGTAATCCTGTTGTGTATCCTTGGCGGTATTGCCGGTGGTATGATGTGGGGAGCATTGACGGGCATTTTGAAAGAGCGTTTTAAAATCCATGAGGTAATTGTTGCAATTTTACTCAATTACATAGCAATACAATTCGTATCCTATATGATTAACTACCCCCTTAAATGCAAGGAAGGACTGCCGGAAACAGAGATGATCCCTCAGCAATTCCGTTTTCTCACCCTTGTGGACAGGACCCAGCTTTCTTCCAATGTCTTTATGGCTCTGGCTGCTGTTGTGATCGCGTATCTGCTGATCAATAAGACGATTCTCGGCTATAAGATCCGCGCAGTGGGAAGCAATCCGACTGCGGCGGCTGCAGGTGGAATCGGGGTATCCGGTATTGCAATCCTGTCCATGGCTCTGAGCGGAGGACTTGGCGGTCTTGCAGGAACGGCAGAGGTGCTTGGAACCTATGGCAAGCTGTTTGACGGCTTTTCAAGCAATGTGGGATTCACCGGCCTGGCTGTGGCAGTGCTGGCGGGCAACAATCCCTTTGTGGTGATTCTGACCGGTCTGCTGTTCGGCATCATGGATAGCGGGGCGAGACAGATGAACATTCGGGCGGGACTGTCCGCTGACATGGTAATTGTAATTCAGGGCCTTGTGATTTTCTTTGTTGCGACCCCGCAGATTTTTAATTTCCTGAAAGCACGAAGGAGGGAGAAAAAATGACGGATCTCCTTAATTTATTTTCCATCGACAATCTGCTGCTGATTTTGCGCCTTGCAACACCGTTAATTCTGGTGGCACTGTCCAGTACCATTTCTGAGCTGGCAGGGATTATCAGCCTTGGAACCGAGGGGCTTATGCTCATTGGTGCGTTTGGAGCTGTTGCTGGTTCCCACTATACGGGAAGCGGTGCGGCCGGAATGGTGATAGGTATGGCTTCCGGTGCGGTGATGGCATTGCTTTTTGCCCTGCTGTGCATCCACTTTAAATCCAACCAAACGGTTTGCGGTGTTGGACTGAACCTGTTTGCTTCCGGTGTTACAGCGGTAGGAACCCTTGTTATCTGGCAGAAGGAAGGTATCAGTGAGCAGGTTACACAGCTGGGTTCTATCACCATCCCTGTGCTTTGCAGGATTCCGATACTGGGACGCTTTTTTACGGAGCAGTCGCCGATTATTTACCTTACCCTCCTGCTGTGTGTGCTTATATGGTATGTATTAAAGTATACAAAAACCGGCCTGCGCTTTAAGGCCATCAGCATGCATCCGGTGGCAGCCAGAAGTGCCGGTGTTTCGGTTAACCGCTACCGCTATGTTGCTCTGGCTGTTAGCGGGGCATTGGCCGGGATGGGAGGGGGCTTCCTCTCCATCGTGCAGAATGATGTGTTTGTGAAAAACATGGTGGCTGGACGCGGTTTTCTCGGAGTTGCTGCTAATATCTTCGGAGGCTGGACGGCTTTTGGTTCGGCTGGAGCCAGTTTTATCTTCGCATTTGCCCAGTCCGTACGCTTTAATATGCTAAAGGCCAATGTTCCGGATCAGTTTGTGCAGATGCTTCCTTACGCAATTACGATCATTGCATTGGTGCTGTTTGGCAAACGCTCCAAGTCCCCGGAAGCACTGGGTAAAATTAAATAGAAAAGAGATTAAGCTATGAATAAATTTATGCATACGAACCTGGGCGAGGGCGACACTGGCAGATATGCCATTGTCCCAGGCAGCCCGGAGCGGACCGCACGCATTGCGGCATTTTTGGAGAACCCGGAAAAGATTGCGCAGAACCGGGAGCATACGACATGGCGCGGCTTTCTTGAGGGGGAGCTTGTGACAGTCACTTCCACGGGCATGGGCGGTCCCTCCACTGCAATCTGCATGGAAGAACTGGTGCAATGTGGGGTAGACACCTTTATCCGTATTGGTACGGCGGCATCTACCTCCCATAAGGTAGCACTGGGTGACATTGTAATTCCCAATGGGACCGTGCGGATGGAGGGAACAGGGCTTCACTACCTTCCCATGGAGTTTCCGGCGGTGCCGGATGCTCTGCTGGTTGAGATGCTGGTACAAGCTGCCAATCAGCTTGGATACCCATCAGCAGTAGGAATTTCCATTACCAAGGATTCCTATTACACCGAAATCAACCCTGAAACAAAGCCAATCGGATATGAGCTGGTAAAGAAGTGGAAGGCTTATGAGAAGGGCGGGGCAGTTGCTACTTCCATGGAAGAAGCGACCCTGTTTCTGGTAGCCGCTTCCTTAGGGGTGCGGGCAGCCAGTGTGCTGGTGAGCGCAACCAACTATAAGGACGAAACCTCGTCGGATACCTCCAGCAGTGCTTACCCTGCGGATACAGAGGTCCGCGCAATCAAAACCGGAGTGGAAGGGCTGCGACGCCTGATTTTACAGGAACGAAAAAATTCATAAAGGAGAATATATCATGTCTGAGAATGGAAAAATGCTTCATATAAATATGGCGAAAGGAGAGGTGGGCCGGTATGTGATTGTTCCAGGCGATCCGGACCGCTGCGAGAAGATCGCTGCTCACTTAGATAATCCCCGCAAGGTTACGCAAAAGAGGGAACACACCACCTACGAAGGTTTTCTGGATGGTGAGCGTGTAACAGTTACCTCCACAGGCATGGGAGGTCCCTCCACTGCGATTTGCGTGGAGGAACTGGTAAAATGCGGAGCAGATACTTTTATCCGCGTAGGAACCTGTGCGTCAACCAGTGCGGATGTATCGGTTGGTGACATTGTTGTACCTAACGGCAGTGTGCGTATGGAAGGAACCGGGCTTCATTATCTACCAATGGAATTTCCTGCGGTTCCAAACTATCAACTGATGAAGATGTTGGAGGAAAGCTCCAAGGAGCTGGGCTTCCATACCACTGTAGGCGTGAGCATTACAAAGGATTCCTTCTACACCCAGACAGAGCCGGAAACAAAACCGGTGAGAGAGGAGTTAATCAACCGCTGGAATTCCTACGTACGCGGCGGCGCAGTGGCAACTTCCATGGAGGAAGCGACTCTGTTCCTTGTAGGAAGCAGCCTGTCTATCCGCACGGCATCCGTACTGGTGTCAGCCACCAGCTTTGACGGCAGCGTATCCAAGAAAAATTCAGCGGATGTTTACCCTACAGATGCCATTCAACGTCCGATCCAGGTAGCGGTAGAAGCAATCAGGAAATTAATTCGTGCTGACAAAAACAGGTGACAAACTTGTATATTTTATGGTATGCTCATTGTATACAGGCAAAATAACTTGTTTAGGAGACTTGTGAAATGATGAGCGATAACAGGAAACCAAAAAAACAACACAGATATGTAACAGCTTACGAGAAGATTGAAGAAATGATCCGGTCCAGTTCCTTATCGCCGGGGGATAAACTGCCCAGCGAAAGCGAGCTGGCGCAGCAGCTGAACGTCAGTAGGGGAACCTTGCGCCAGGCACTTTCCTTGCTCAAAGAGGATGGAGTGATTTACAATCACCAGGGGAAGGGTAGTTTTTTGCGATGTATTATTGACAAGGATGATACCGGCATTGAAAAGGTGCATAACAATCCTTTAAAATTTGTGGCTGCAACCATTGAACAGACAAAACTTTTCATGGAGTACCTGCCCAGCAGCAAAAAGGTGATGGAAAATCTGGAGATGGATGAAGCTGCGCTCCTTGCACAATTCCATGTGACCTATTACGTTGGCGAGGAATGTGTCGCCTACCGGTTGTATTTTATTCCCTATGAGTATCTGTGGGAGAGCAAGGTTGATTTAAATGATGATGAAGTTCTGCTGGATTACATTTCAAAGTACATCGATGAGCATGTTGTACAGAGTAAGATGTCTTTTAGCTGTGTGGAAGCCCGGCAATCGGTAGCGGATCGGATGGGTATTCCCACTGGTATGCCTCTCCTCTACTTTGATGAAAGGATGCGTTTTAGCAATGGCAAGGTTGCCGTGTATGCTAAGGCATATTATAACCCCAATTACTTTAGCTTCCATATTAACCGGGGATAGAGCTGTGAGAAGACACTGCCTGCGTTAGAGGCAATGTCATATGACATTGTTTGTCAAGTCGACAGGTTAAATATCTAAAATATGGTGCTGATGGACGGCCACACAGGTTTGTGTGGTCGTTTTTCTATGCACCCCCCTATCTCTTTTCCTGATAAGACGGAGGCAACATTTTCGCTGATTTTTAAAACTTCGTATACTTCCTTCTGTCTTTGGGCTCTTAAACAAGATTTCCATTTTGGATAATTCTTTATCACTCAATCCATGTCAAACAAAAATAAAAGATAAAAAACATAAAAAAACAAAAATAAATGTGTTGAAAACAAAAAGGTAATCTGCTACAATGACGAAAAAGCAGAGCTAACTGCTTGATTTTTACACGATATGCCCAAATCAACTTTTTGGTTGTTATAAAATTAACTAAGTGAATTGGAAAGAGAAGGTAAATTGCAGAGCGTTCTCCAGTGTCGATGAAAGTGTCGACCTATGAAATATGATATCAATTTCCCCGCTCCTACTGACGAATCTCCCATCCAACCGGCGAAATGCCGCAAATCGTATTTTCAATTCACAAAAAATCAATATAATAAATAACAAGCGACTCACACCGCAGAGAGGGGTAATGCCATGGTCAGCACAAAGGAAGAGGTATATCAGTATCTGGAAAAAATCAGCCGTGATTTTACGCTCAAAGATTTAAAGTATTTCACGGCCAATGATATCAGTGAAACTCTGAGCATTTCCAGAAACCTGGCCAGCCAGTATCTCAATGAACTGGTTAAGGAAAAGCGTGCACTAAAGGTTAATTCCAGACCGGTTTATTTTTTTCACAAAAAAAATGTGGAACGAAGCTCCATGCTCAGTCTTGATACCTGCATCTTCTCCGGTCTGGATGAATTTATCCTGCAGACGAAAAAGGGGATGGAAAAAAAAGATTTTGAGCGGGCCATCGGTCACTATATCAGCCTGGCACCCTGTATTGAGCAGTGTAAGGCAGCTATGAAATATCCACCAAACGGTCTGTCTGTTTTATTCTACGGTGCCAGCGGAACCGGCAAATCATTTCTTGCCCGGATGATGTTCGAGTATGGGAAGAATGAACGGATTCTGGCGGATGCCGGAAACTATATATCGGTGGACTGCACTGAGTATGGTGCGGATATCAGTGCCTTTTCCCGCAACCTCCATGGTGACGGCAGCAGCCCGGGCTGGCTGGCGAAAGCAGACGGCGGGGTACTGTTTTTTGAGGAGATTGACCGGCTGCCGATGCCCTGCCAGGAAATGCTGTTTTCTTACCTGGATTCCGGCACCTACCGGCCGTTAAATCAGGCTGAGCGTACCTTCGAATCACGGGCCAGATTAATCTTTGCCACCTCGAAACAACCGGAGGATATCCTGTATAAAGCTCTGGCCAGGCGGATTCCCATTACCATTCCGATTCCGATGCTGCATGAGCGGAGCGGGGATGAAAAGGAAGAGATGCTGGTAGCTTTTCTGCGGAAGGAAGGGGCGCGGATGGGGTTGGATGTCAGCATCAGTAAAAAAGCATTTTACTGCCTGACGGAACATTTCTATGATAATAACATCGATGAACTGAAATCCTGCGTGACCAGCAGCTGTGCCAATGCGTATCTGGAGAAACAGGCCGATGTTCTCGCGATTGGGCTTCATCATCTGCCGGATTATCTGCTGGCCGGGATGACGCTTAATCTGGAGCTTGGAGAGGAACGGATGTTTAATCTGGTCAGTTACTCGAAAAGCGTCAGTTTTCAGCAGGCTACCCAGTATTTTCAAATGATTCTCGATGAATACCAGGATTATGTAAAAGGCGGGCAGGGATTTGCCGGTTTGCTGGGGGAGTGCCAGAATCACCTGAAGCATTATTATGATTACCTGATTTATGAGCAGAAGCTGACCGATAGGAAGGTTACTGCCTATGAGCGGCTGATTAATCAGATATTTGAAACGATCAGCGATGGCTATGGTGTCAGGCTGTCAAAAAAGTACAGCTATCTGCTGGCGCGGAGCATTTATATCCAGCTGCGGGCGGATCATGTGGTGTCACGGTGGGTCAAGGACAATGTGACGGAGCTTTCCGGGCTGTTCCAGATTGTCCGGCAGTCACTGGCAAAGGAAGCGGTGATTGCCACGCAGATCGTTGATCTGGTGAAGCAGAACCTGGATGTTGAGTTAAATGTTTTAAATCAGCTGTTTCTGCTGTTTGACATCAAGAATCAAAATGACAGTATTGCGGCCGGCTGTATCTCCGGGGTGATCATCAGTCATGGCTATTCAACCGCCACCAGCATTGCGGATGCAGCGAACCAGATGATTGGGAAACGGGTATTTGAGGCCATTGATATGCCGCTGGATATGCAGATGAGCGATATCGCCGGTCTGCTGGAGCAACACATCGGGCGTTATATCACTTCGCGGGATATGGTGCTGATGGTGGATATGGGATCCCTGGAGCAGATCAACAAGGAAATAAAGAATCTGTCTAATATCAATATTGGAATTATCAACAATATCTCGACCGCACTGGCAGTCGATATCGGGCTGGGGATTCTGGCCGGAAAAGATATGGAAGCGATTTTAAAACAGGCCAGTGAGCACAATGTCTGTACATTCCGGATTATTAAGAATGTGCAGAAGCCCCATGCGATTGTCTTCAGCGGCGAAAATGGGATCGATACGGCGGAAAAGATCAAAGACCTGATTATCAAAAGCCTGGATACTGCGGTGGCGGTGGAATTAGTTGCCTATGATTATTACCGGCTGCAGAAAAATGGCCTGAATGATGAAATTTTTCGCAAATACCAGGTTGACTGCATCATCGGTTTGTTTAATCCGGAGATTGAAGGCGTGACATTTGTGGCGCTTGAAGATATTATCTCAATGCAGGCAACGCCGCAGCTGAAGCGGGTTTTTACACCCCATCTGGATGACCGGCAGCTGGAGGTATTCAACCGGAATATGATTAAGAACTTTTCTTTCCAGAATGTGGTGGAATCGATCACCATTTTAAATCCCGCCAAGCTGCTTGACGGCGTGGAATATGCGGTGATGCGCTTGCAGAAGATGCTGGGGCACAAGATTGAAGGGCGGATGATCAATGGGCTGTATGTCCACCTCTGCTGCCTGATCGAGCGATTGGTGACCAAGACACCGATTGAGAATTACTACAATCTGGATGTGTTTGAACGGGAGCATGAGGAATTTATCCGGATTGTCCGGGCCTGTTTTGATGAATTGACGGCACATTACCGGGTGGAGATACCGGCGGGTGAGATTGCTTATCTATACGACTACATTAATATCGGGGGTATGTAAATGAAGACACAGATTATACTGGCTTCCCATGGAAGCCTTGCGGAAGGGATGGTGACTGCAGTCCGGATGGTGATCCGGGAGGCTGCAGATGAGATCTGGGCCTATGGGCTGGATCGGTGGGAGACACCGCAGAATATCCGCAGGCAGCTAGAGCTTGAGATGGAGCAAAATCCCCGGGATTGCTATATGATACTGAGCGATATTAAAGGAGGGAGCGTTGCCAATGAACTGATGCCGATGTGTACCCGAAAGGGAATATTGCTGGCAACCGGAATGAACCTGGCTATGGTGATTTCTGCGGTTTTGCACAGTCAGAGCGGTTCTGAATGTACCAAAGAACTGCTGGAAGGGGTCCTGAATGAAGTCAGGGAAGGAATATCCTGTTATGATGCTTCAGATTTTACAGATATCAAAGAGAAGGGAGATGGTGAGTTGTGGTAAAGTTTTTTCGGGTAGATGAACGCCTGCTGCACGGGCAGGTAGCGGTAACCTGGGTCAGTCAGGTGGCACCCACCTCGATCCTGATTGCCAATGATGAAATTATGAGCAATGAAATTGCTAAAATGGCGATTAAGATGGTGAAACCAAACGGAGTGAACCTGGCGATCCGGGACATTGCCGGGGCAGTGGAGCTGTTAAAGGATCCGCGGACTGAGAATTTACAGATCTTCGTGATTGTAAAAACAGTTCAGGATGCGCTGCGGCTGGTAAACCAGGTGGATGGAATCGGGCATATCAATATCGGCGGAATCAAGAAAAAAGAAGGCAGCCGCCTGCTCGGTGCCGCCGTATATGTCAATGACGCTGATGTCGAGACCATCAGTCAGTTGGCGGGGAAAGTGAAAACAGTAGAGTTTCAGATGGTGCCTGCGGATAAACCCAAGGCGGCAATGACTCTGGTCAAATAGAAGGAGGGGAAATTATGTCGGTATTTCAAGCGTTATTGGTTGCAGTGGTTACATGGCTGATGGTTGGATTTGAGGCGTGGCTGGCGTATCCGATTATCAATACACCACTGGTGTTGTGTCCGGTGGTTGGTTTGATTATGGGAGATTTACATACCGGTGTGGTCGCGGGCGCGACCTTGCAGCTGATCTTCCTGGGGGTTATGCAGATTGGCGGCACGCTCCCGGCAGATGCGACACTGGGTTCCGTATTTGGTACGGCGATGGCGATTGCCCTGGGACAGAGCGTGGAAGTGGCGATGTCGCTGGCGATTCCGGTGGCAATGGTTGGTTCGATGTTTACATTTTTGGGTTATGTAGTCAGGGGGCTTTTTAATCCCTGGGTGGAGCGGTTCTGTAAGGAGGGGAATATGACGGCGCTGGAGCGTCTGCACCTGGCCTTGGCCTTTTTGCCGGAACTGCCCAAGTGTCTGGTGCTCTTTGCAGCTCTGGCCTTTGGCAGTGGTCTTGCAGAGCAAATCGTATCAATGATTCCGGCGGTGGTAACCGATGGACTGGATTATGCCACCGGATTGATGCCGGCAGTCGGTATCGCACTGCTGCTGAAGATGATGTGGTCAAATAAGATGGCAGTTTATTTTGCCCTTGGCGTTGTCCTGGTATCCTTTTTCAAGATACCGATGCTTGGGGTGGCAATTGTCGGAGTGATTCTTGCTGTGATCCTTATTATGGAAGAACAGAAGACTAAGTCAGGGGTACCGGCAGCGGTAGCGGCACCATCAGGAGAGGAGGATTTGTTCAATGATTAAGGAGAGGTTTCAGCTTTCAAAAGAAGATGATAAGATGCTTAAGTCGGTTTTCTGGAGAACCATGACCTTGAGCAGTACCTATAATTATGAAAAGATGCAGGCGTTGGGTTATATCTATTCCATGATTCCGGTGATTAAACGCCAGTATCATACGAAGGAAGAACAAATTGAAGCCTTGCAGCGGCACAATGAAATCTTTAATACCACGCCGACGATGGGATCACTGATCACTGGTTTGTCTGCATCCATGGAGGTGGAGGCTTCCCAAAATCCTAATTTTGACAAAGGTTCGATCAATGCGCTTAAGGTCAGTCTGATGGGACCATTTGCCGGGATTGGTGATTCGATTTTCCAGGGTTCGCTGCGGATCATCGCTTTGGGAATCGGTATTTCTCTGGCTTTGTCCGGCAATGTACTGGGCGTGCTGCTGCATCTTTTGATCTATAACATTCCGGCTCATTTTGTCCGTTATTACGGCGTGTATCTGGGATATGGGCTGGGCAGCGGTTTTATAAAAAAGGCAACCGAGAGTGGTTTGATGGGATATATCACCAAGGGGGCAGGTATCGTCGGACTGATGACCGTCGGGGCGATGTGCTGTACCATGGTCAGCTTTCAGATTCCGGCGGTGGTGAATATCCAGGGAACAGAGCTGGCACTGCAGTCGATATTTGACCAGATCTTCCCCAACCTCTTGCCGATACTTTTGACTTTTGGCTGTTTTAAGGCGCTGAATAAAGGGGCTAAGCCGATCCTGATTATGCTTTTGTTTATGGTGATTGGTGTTGTTGGTAAGATTGCCGGGCTTTTTTAGTCTGAAATAAACATGTATACAATGAATGGAGGAAATATCTGTGGTAACCATGCTTGATTGCATCAAACGGACGCCTCAGCGTCTTGAGTGGCTTCTCGACAACTGGGAAGAATTATCAGGGGAGTGTTTTAGAACAATTGAAAAGGAGCTGGATGCGGTTAACCAGATTATTTTTGTCGGTTCCGGCACCTCCAATACGGCAGCGGTTACATCCCGGATTGTGGTGGAGCGGCTGAGCAGGCTTTCATGCCGGACGATTACACCGGGAGAATTTATGAACAGCACTTGGGTTTATCCGGAACATGCGCTCTATGTCTTTACCTCACAGACAGGAACCTCAAAGGTATCCAGGCAGGCTCAGCAGTTTGTCCGGGAAAAGGGCTGGCTGGCGGTCAGCATCACCGAGTCGGAGGAGACACCGTTGGCACGGGAAGCCGGGCTGCACTTAAATATGGGATGCGGTTATGAGGAACACCCGATGCGGACGATCGGATACAGCTGTTCGGTGCTGGTTCATATGCTGTTGGGAGCGAAGCTGGGATTGTGCCGGAAGGTGATTTCAGAGGCGGAATATCAGGCGTTTCTTGCGGATGCCCGCCTGGCAGCACAGAATCAGAGTTATGTGATTGAAGCGGCTACCCAGTGGATGGATCGGGCCAAGTATTCGATGCTGCGGGCGGAATGTATCATATTTACCGGTGCGGATGTGCTGTACGGGGTTTCGTTGGAGGGGGCGATGAAGGTATGGGAGACGCCCCGGATCCCCTGCTTTGGTTATGAATTGGAGGAAGGGATGCATGGACCGAATTACGGATACAACAGCCGCCACTGTGTTGTCGGTCTGAATCAGGGCGGCGGGGAGGCTGCGAAGATGAGCTCCCTGATCCGGTATATGAAAGAGGTTCATGGCAGCGGGCTGATGGCTGGAAGCAGCGTGATCGACAATCATGATTTGAAATTGGAGATAAAAAGTACACTTTGCTGTGCGCTGGAGTTTGCACCGGTAGTTCAGACGATTGCTTATCATCTGGCGGTGGATATCGGGAGGGATATGTCCCTTCCTCATGACAACAGCAGGATGGACCGATATTTTGTGACGCATTCGGAGCCGGTATAAAATCAAAGATTATCCTGAACAGGAAAACCGGGGAACGGCAGAACCCCGGTTTTTTGAGGTTAATATCTTGGAGAAGGGATTCGTTTGGGGGAAGCTTATGAAAAAGGAATTACAGCAATTTGGTCAGAAATTTCGGGATATGGCCTTGGTACATAAAATAATTTTTCTGTATATTCTGATTATTTTTATTCCAATGATACTACTGGGAACCTTTTATATAGGGAACTTCAGCGTACACATGAAAGAGCAGTATGTAGCTGGAAAGACGGCTATCATGGATCAGTGCAGGAAATCCGTTGAAAATAATTTATCCCAGGTAGTGTTCTGTACCAGGTCCTTTCAAAGCAATGCAGATTTGCTCCACTATGTGGAATCAGAGGATTTTTCTACGGCAAATGGCGCTTATACATACATGAAGACCGTGCTGCCAGTATTTTTACAGATGAAGGCTACCTATACCGATTATCAAACAATTTGCATTTATAGAAGATTTGAGAAACGATGGAATGATCCTGTTTATGTCTTAAATGGCTTGAATGTGGAGGTGCTGAAAGACACGAACAATATGTCTATGAAGAGCATGAAAACTGTCATTTACACAGATGAGAAAAGCGGTGTTGCCATGTGCAGGATGTATATGGCACTGTATGATAGCCGGTATAGTCAGAAAATCGGTTTTTCGTGTATTGCATGCAGCTTTGAAACTATTTTTCAATCTCTGGGATTTATGGAAAACGATGAGACTATGCTCTTTTCATTGAATAATTCAACTTGGAGTATCGTTAAGAATGAACAGGGGAAGTTATGTCTGACTCCTTACGATGGGGAGATTCCAGGAGAGGGGAACCAGGTTTCGATTACAGTGGAGCCTATGGGAGCTAAAATAGATTATTACTATCAGAATTTCAAACTTCTATCCAACAACAATCTGATCTCGGTTCTGATCGGAATGATTCTGATTCTGGCGTTTTTTACGGTAATGTGTTACCTTTTCTATTATTCCATTACCAAAAGAATCACAGATTTGACTGGCTATATGTTGCGGATGCAAAAGGATCGGATGGCACCGTTTAAGATTGACGCCAGCCAGGATGAAATTGGTACCATGATTCGGGTGTATAATGACACGGCAGAGAGGATGAACAAGCTGATTGATGAAATCTATCAGAAGGAACGATTGATGGGCCAGGCGCAGTATTATGCAATGCAGTCACAGATACAGCCTCATTTCCTGTATAATACCCTGGAAAATATCGATATGCTTATTGAAATGGGTGAGTACGAAAAGGCTTCTCAGATGATTGCTCTTTTTGGGAGGATCCTCAGATACAATGTATCGAAGAATCAGGAGAAGGCTACAGTAGGAGAAGAGGTATCCCATATTACAGACTATCTGAAGTTGTATTCCTATCGGATGCGGGATGATTTTCACTACGAGGTGAATGCCGACCCTTCCTGTAATAAGATTCTCTGCCCTTATTGCATGCTGCAGCCGGTAATTGAGAATTGCTTCAGGCATGGTTTTCGTCACGAGGAGAGGGAATTCTGGGTATCGGTCAATATTTTCTGGCGGGACGAATTCGTATATCTTGAGATTGAGGACAATGGCTCCGGAATAGAACCGGATAAATTAAGGCAAATAGAACAATGTCTTAAGAAGGGGATCCAGGGGGAGAAGGAAAAAAACTCCATCGGACTGTTAAATGTACATGAACGGATACAACTCCTGTGCGGAGAGGAATGCGGTCTGCGGCTTGAGCGCAGAAAGCAGGGTTGTCTGGTTACAATACGGTTAAAGGAGGGGCTGGAGGAATGAAGATACTGATCGTGGACGATGAACGCCTGATTATCATGGGACTGAAAAGCTGTATTGAAAAAATTTTGGATATCGAGTGTCAAGTGGAAACTGCAACCTCTGGAAAACAGGCTCTGGAGTTATTAGAGGTATTTTCTGCAGATGTCCTGATTACTGATGTGGAAATGCCGGGAATGTCCGGTTTGGAGTTACTGGAGAAGGTTCAGCAAAGAAATTTATGTCAGCATTTCATGGTTTTGTCTGGATATGATAAATTCGAGTACGCAAAAGGCGCCATCCGCTACGGGGTAAAGGATTATATGTTAAAGCCCGTGGATAAGGAAGAACTACGCAGGAACATCTGTGCCATTGCTATGTACCTGGAGAATCAAGAGGATCTGGAGCAGCTTAAGCAGTATCAGGATTATTTCAGTCATGTGGATGATAAGAATATTCCGTATACCTTGAAAAAAAGTGTTGCTTTTATACGAACTAATTACGGAAAGGACATATCACTGACCATGCTGGCGGAGCATGTCGGGAAAAGTGAGAATTATTTGTGCAGCCAGTTTAAGAAACATTGGAATATCACGTTTCTGGATCTGGTGAATGAGATGCGCCTGAAGGAAACCCTGTATCTGTTGATTTATGACAAGAATTTACCTGTACGGGATGTGGCAGGAAGAGTAGGATACAAGACGGAACGGCAGCTGTTTCGTCTGATCAAAGGAAAAATCGGACTGACACCGCAGCAGATTAGGAACGGGGAAAGGGAAGCTGTAGCCGATGAAATTAGGAGGCAATAATCGAACTCATACGGGCGGATATACCGGATTATGAAAAACTGGATATCCGTCCTTTATTTACGCCTTAATTGTACAATAAGACGGACGGCTTCGATAAAACCGGCTCCAAAACCTTAGGAACAATGTAAATTTATACATATATAAAAATGAATTCAGAAATATATTGTGCAACAATAATAATATCTGACAATGAAAGTAGGAATCGGACAGTGTACTTTGGGACTCCAGCTTCTTATAATCAAGATATCAAATATAGAAAGGATGAAAGAGATGAAAGGAGAAAGTAAGGCAAAGCGATATAGAAGGAGTGTCTGGCGTGAATTTTGGAAACAGCGTTCCCTGCAGATCTTTGTTCTTGCAGGTATTGTCTATATTCTGATATTTAATTACATTCCGATGTTTGGATTAGTGATTGGATTTAAAGATTATAAGATTACCAGCGGTATAGCCGGTATGATTTCCAGTCCATGGGTGGGATTTAAGCATTTTGTGGAATTTTTTGCTGACTATAAATTTGTAGAATTGATGAGAAATACCCTGGTATTAAGTATTTTGAAATTAATTTGCAGTTTCCCCATACCGATTATATTTGCCATAATGTTAAATGAAGTCAGACATGAGGGTACAAAAAAGTTTATACAGACGATTAGCTATCTGCCATACTTTATTTCCTGGGTCATTGTGGCCGGACTGTTGAGAATTATCGCATCGGACAGCGGAATTATTAACGATATTCTTATGAGAGCGGGGCTCATTGCAGCTCCTTTGGAATTTCTGACGAGTCCCAGATTTTTTTATGGATTGTGCATTTTAACAGCAATCTGGAAGGATACCGGATGGTGGACCATTATATTTCTGGCAGCAATTACAGGGGTTGATCCCACCATGTATGAAGCGGCCTCCATTGACGGTGCCACAAGAATTCAGAAAATGAAATACATTACATTTCCAAGTATTGCAGGTACGGTGACGGTTGTGTTAATTCTGGCATTGGGTAATCTGCTGGGAGGAGGCTTAAGTGGCTCCAACTTCGAGCAAAGCTATCTGCTGGGCAACGCTGGCAACCGGGAGGTTGCAGATATCATTCAGACTTATGTCATGCGTATTGGTTTATCTCAAGGCCGCTACTCCTATGCAACCGCAGTGGGAATGCTGCAATCTGTTATTTCCGTGATGCTGGTTTACTCAAGTAATTTTATATCAAAGAAAGTATCCGGTGACGGACTATTCTGACAGGAGGTTAAGGAATGAAGGCGGAAGGAAAAAAGAAGAAAAAGAGTATGCAGGATAATGTGTTGGATGCTGCGATCGTTGCAGTGATGATTCTTGTGGTGTTTTCCTGTCTATACCCATTTTTACTCGCGGTTATCATGTCGTTTAATGAAGGAATTGACGCTTTGAAGGGCGGTATATATTTCTGGCCGAGAAAACTGACCTTTGAAAATTATGGCTCCCTGTTCAAGGACCCGGTATGGGGAAATGCATTCTTGGTGACGCTTGCAAGGACTGTAATCGGAACGACCATGACGGTATTCTTTACCTTGTTTGTTTCCTATGGATTATCCCATAAGGATCTGGTGTTTCGTAAATTTTATTTCAGTTTTTTTATATTTGCCATGTACTTTTCCGGAGGTGTGATTCCATATTACATATTGCTTAGGTCTCTTCATCTGTTAAACAAATTTTGGGTCTATGTGGTGCCTGGTTGTCTGAGTCTGTTTTATATCCTGGTGGCGACCTCCTTTTTCCAGGGCATTCCTGAGGAAATAGCAGAATCAGCAAAATTGGACGGTGCAGGAGAGCTGAAGATTTTCAGAAGCTTGATCCTGCCTCTGTCGAAGCCGATCATGGCCACAATTGCCATTTTTACTTCGGTTGGTCATTGGAATAACTGGTATGATTCCGCATTCTTTGCAACTTCAAATAAAGGGATCCGTACCATGGCATACTTAATGACGGCAATCATTAATCAGTCCTCTACGCAGAACTCGGCAGCTGATGCCGCTATGGCAGCAGGGGTCAGAACCACTACTACATTATCCATTCAGTTGGCAGCAATGGTGATAGCAGTATTACCAATTCTCTGTGTGTATCCGTTCTTTCAGAGGTATTTTGTAACCGGCCTTACCGTTGGTGCAGTTAAGTCATAAAGAAGTGCAGGGGAAAAGATTTTTCCGGTATTCTACCGGTACAAATAAATCAAAAAAGAGAAGGAGAGTAGGTATGAAAAAAAGTGTTTACAAACTAACGGCGTTGCTCATGGCAGTACTCATGACAACAGCCAGCTTTACCGGATGTGCAAGCAGTAAGGCCAGCAAAAACAGCCGTACGGACGAAGGCAAAGCGAATACGACGGGTGAGAATGGCAGCCAGGGCAAGGTTATCGGTAATGGATCCGGGGATAGCAAATGGATGATTGGGGATCCGGATAATCCTATCGAGCTCACGGTATTTTTAAACCACACATGGTATCCGATCGAGGATTTTACGGGAATCATTCCGGAGGAAATTACAAAGCTTACGGGTATTAAGTTAAAGCCTGTCCGAGCAACAGATTATACTCAGTTGGGTGTACTTGCTTCGTCCGGGGAACTCCCCGACTTAATTTTTACCAGCCAGATGATGGACACTCTTTCCGAGCCTGACATCTGCTATTCCTATAATGAGCTGATTGATAAGTATAATCTGGATTGGAAAATACCGGGTGAATTGATTACCAATGCAAAGAGTTTTTCTCCTGATGACAATTACTATTTTATTATGTCCCATACAGCCACCAATAAGGACTGGCAGAAGACCAAGGCTGTCCCCATGGTAGCAACCCTGCTCTACCGCTATGATATGCTGGAGCAGCTGGGCAATCCGCAGATCAACACGCTGGATGATTTATTTAAGGTTTACGATATGGTAAAAGATAAATGGCCGGGTGTAACACCTATGAATTTTTCTTCTGAGACATGGTGGCTGGATCCGTTTAAACAGTGGAGCGGCTGTACCCTTCAGTATTTTATTATGGACGGACCCGATGACAAATGCCGTATCGCGGCAAAGACCGATGAGTTTAAGAACTACTTGAAGAATTGTAATTATATGTATCAGAAGGGATACTTTAACGCAGATAACTTTGCATGGAACTCTGCTCAGGCAAGTGCGGATATCTGCAGCGGAAAAGCCTTTTCTACCGTAGGAAGCACACAATACGGTCCGGGCTCCTACAACTCCATTTATGATACAGCACCGAAAGCAGAGCTGCGGGAAATGAAGCCGCTTTCAGACTATCCACTGATCAATACTGAGATCGGATGGGCTGCAACCTTTATTACCAAGAACAACAAGCATCCAGAGGAATCCATCCGTTTCATGCAGTTTTTATTCTCAGAGGAAGGGCAGAAGTTAACCCAGTGGGGACGGGAAGGTAAGGAGTATACGTTAAACGCATCCGGTTTTCCTGAATTCAGCAAAGAGTGGAAACAGTCGATTGAGGATAATACCAACTCAACGATTTATAATCCATGGTTCTATTTCGGCGGTTCCAAAATTCTTGAAGCAGAATCCCGCTGTGCCAATGAGCCGGAGAGCTTCCAGGAAACCAACAATCTGATTCGTGAATCCTACATCAATGAACCGTGGTATGCCTATGCAACGCCCAAGGTGAATGATGGGGATTGGAAGGTTTTGTATGACAAGATGGTGGATGAAGTGAAAACCGGCCAGGTTAAGGTGATCCTTTCTGCAGATGATGCGGAATTTGACCGAAACTATCAGGAGTTTATCAACAGGCTGGATTCCATTCATGTGGATTCCCTGGCTGAGTTTATGACTCCAAGATTAAGCGAGGCGATGAAACTGTACGCTGATCAGCAATAAACAGGACTCAGATCAATAAGTCATAAGATAGGGGGACACTTGGAAGCATATTTATCATATGCAAAAGCGGCCCTCTTTCTTTAGAAATGGAGGAAAAGGGAATATGATTCAGATTCTTACGAACCAGATAGGCTATCTGGGAGGGGATTATAAAAGAGCAGTATTTCAGGGAATGGAAGGGATGAAAGCAGATGCTTTCCGCCTGATCAATCGTGACGGCGGGGTTGCTTTTAACGGACATGCCAAAGAATGCGGCAAGGTAGCAAACTGGAATACCGGTTATTACTGGACCATGGATTTTTCCGAATTCAATGTTCCGGGACAATATCATCTGGAACTAGACACTTCAGAAGGAGTAAGCAAATCCTATCCTTTTGATATAACAGCTGATTTCCAGGATATACGCATGATGAATGCTGTCAGTTATTACTTTAAGGCTCAGCGTGTTACCGGTGAATGGGAGGAAGCGGATTCTCATCTTCCTTTTAAAGGTGGGAGAGAGGGCATGGTGGATGGACGTGGAGGCTGGCTGGATGCTTCCGGTGATTATGGGATCCATATGTCCCATTTGTCTCACAGCACAGTTTGCAATCCTCAGCAGGCTGCATTCAGCGCGTATGTGTTTTTTAAAGCAGTGGAGTGTTTTCAAGAGAAGAATCATAAACAGGCGCATCTGTTAATCAGACGTATGCTGGATGAAGGAACCTTTGGAGCTGACTTTATTATGCGTATGAAAGCACCCTCAGGAAGCTTCTTCCGTTCTATCAGCAGGACGGATTCGTTTGGAAGCTATGACAGCAGAGTCATCGGCTTCGAATATCATGATTCCAGCGATCAGTTTTCCAAAGTGGCAGCGACCGCAGACCAGGAACAGGTTGACGACACCAATTATGAAACCAGTATGCGCTCCGGAGGCGGTACCTGTATTGCTGCTCTTGCAGCAGCAGCCAGGCACTATTATCCAGGAACGGCCTACACTAGTTCCCAGTATCTGGTGGCAGCGAAGGAAGCATGGAAGTACCTATGGGAAAACAATCATCGTTACACCAATGACGGACAATGGAATCTGCTTGATGAGTATTGTGCGCTGCTGGCTGCGGCTGAACTGTATCAATCAACCAGTGAGTATAGCTATCTGATTTTAGCGGAGGAGCTTGCGGAACGTATCATGGACCGGATGGAGGATACCGGAGAGGATTCTGCCTGGTTTATGTCCCGACCAGGAGAGCCGTTCTGCCATGCTGCCGATGAAGGTCTGCCGGTGGTAGCGCTTCTGACATTTGCTGAGATTGAACCGGAAGAAAATTTAAAAATCAGGGTGAAAAGATCGGCAATAAAAGCCATGCGCCATGTTCTAAAGGTAACAGGGCGTGTGAACAACCCCTTTGGATATGCCAGGTATATACATAAAACAGAAAAGGAAGAAAGATCTGAGAAATTCTTCTATTATCATTCCAATCCAGCTGCGCCCTGGTGGCAGGGAGATAACGCGCGGATTGCATCTTTAGCAGCAGCAGCCTGGATGACTGCTTCCGCAACAGAGGATACAGAATTGGCAGAAGAACTATGGAACTTTGGTCAGAACCAGATTAATTGGATTCTGGGAATGAATCCCTACGATGCCTGCATGATGGAAGGCTATGGACGTAACAATGTTCAATATTTCTACAATGACAGGAATGATTTCATGAACTGTCCGGGAGGTATCTGCAATGGGATTACCAGCCATCCGGAGGATGAAGAAGGAATTCTTCTGGTAAGGGAACCCATGCCGGAACTGGGAATTAGCGATAACTGGCGATGGGGAGAACAGTGGATCCCCCATGGAACCTGGTTTATTTATGCACTTGCATTGAAGAAGACTCGTAAACAGAAGAAAATTAGTTTAAAGAAAGGTTTTACATATAACAATGGATAATCAGAAGAAGCTGTCGAAAGTCGTCTTGGGAATCGCTTTGCCCCTTGCCCTGCAGAGTTTGTTGGGATATATGGTCAATCTGCTGGATACCGTGATGATAGGACGCATGGGAACCAGCGGATTATCTGCCGTATCCCAGGCTAATCAGATATTTTTTATTGTATCCATGGCCATACCGGGTATTGCAGACGGTGCGAATGTGCTGATCTCCCAAGCATGGGGCAATCATGATATGGAACGGATTCATAAGGTTCTGGCATATGCTTACCGGACTGCAGTTGGATTTATCATAATATTAACGGCAATCGTGGCATTATTTCCGGAAACGGTCATGGGTATTTATACCAATGACCCGCTGGTCATTGAACTAGGGGCCAGATATTTAAGAATCGTCGTGTGGTCATATATGCTCTATGCTCTATCAGGGATGACCACCGGAGTTTTGAGGTCCGTTAGAATTGTAAAGATAGCCATGTATTCGTCTCTGGTATCTCTGATGATAAAGACGGTTGCTAACTGGCTCTTAATTGGCGGTAATTTGGGATTTCCGGCACTGGGAATAGAAGGAGCTGCTTTGGCCACTCTGATTGCGAGAGCCGGGGAGTTTCTGCTGGTAGCAGTGTTCGTGTACTGGAAGGAAGATAAGCTTCAGATTCGTCTGAAAAAGATGCGAAAACTGGAGGGCGGCCTGGGCGGACTATATTTTAAAACCAGCATCCCTGTAATCTGCAATGAAGTATTCTGGGCCTTCGGTGTATCGGCACAGGCTATCGTACTGGGAAGAATGGGGACGGACGTGGTAGCAGCCAATAGCATTTGTTCTGCGATTACTCAGCTTACGGCGGTATTGTTTCATGGAATTTCATCGGCAGCCTGTGTCATTGTAGGAAATACCATAGGCTCAGGAGAATGGGAGCTGCTGGATGAACTGAAAAAATATTTTCAAAAGTATTCAGCAATTTTTGGCACGATAGCAGGCGGCCTTGTACTTCTGGCGATTCCACTGGTGCCATACTTGTATCCCATAGATGGTATCACGCTGACCTACTGCAGGCAGCTTATGATAATAACAGCCATCATAACTCCCTTCCAGGCGGTTCAGAGTACGAATATGATGGGGGTACTGCGGGGCGGTGGAGATGTTCATTTTCAGATGCTGAACGATATGATATTTCTGTGGGGTGTAACGGTTCCCCTGGGATTCCTGACCGGAATGTATCTACAGGCACCCGTTATGGTAGTAGGTATCTGTCTGAAGTGTGATCAGGTAATCAAGGTGTTCACCAGTGAGTGGCGGCTCCGGACCGGAAAATGGGCCCACGATATGACTGGAAATTGAGAAAGGTGGTTGTAAAATGGAAACGGAAAAGAGCTGCATCGCGATTGATGTAGGCGGAACTAAAATGCTGGTTGCGGAGGTGGTATCGGACGGAACAGTGCTGAACGTAAAGCGCTATCCTACCGGAAGGATTAATCAGCTGGAGCTCGTAAAGCGGATGATTGCTAATGTAAGAGATTATGAGGAATGTTTTGGCTGGGCCAATGGAAAGCAGCCGGTCCTGATGGGAATCGGCATTGTGGGAAACCTGGATATTGAGAATGGAATCTGGAACTTTATTGACCATGAATTTGTTGAACCAACTCCGCTGGCAGCCATCATGAGGGAGGAATTCGACGTAACTTGTTACATTGATAATGATGTAAAAGCTGCAACCATTGCAGAGTGTGTGTTCGGAGGAGCAAAGGATTGCAGGGATATGATTTATATTAATGTAGGAACAGGTCTTGCTGCAGGAACTGTATCGAACGGTAAGGTTATTCGCGGCGTGGATAATTATGCCGGAGAAATAGGGTACATGAACTTTAATATGGGAAAAGGACCGCATTTGGAGGGCATAGCCTCCGGTATAGGGCTGAATCGAAGAAGAATGGAGCTTCTTGCGGAATATCCGGATTCTACGCTCAGCAAGAAAGAAATTGAGGTGATATCCGGTCAGACCGTATTTGAACAGGCAAAGGCGGGAGATGCCCTGTCACAGAGGATGCTTGAAGAAGCGGTTCAAACAGTGGCTCTGCTGATTGAGAACATGAGCTGTGTGACCGCACCGGAAATGGTGATTCTGGGTGGTGGCCTGATAGCAGATGGATGGCTATTGATTCGTATCCTTGAGCGGGTCAAGGATAAGGTGAAGTCACGGATTCCCAAAGGTATCCAGCTTTCCTCCCTGAATCCCAATTATACTGGGCTGTTGGGAGCTGCCGCCATCGGACTGGGGTATCAGAAGGTCTTTTAAGGAGATATAATTCAAATATACAGGTAGAAAGGGGTAACATTATGGTAACATTATTGGATTGCATTGAAAGGATTCCTTCCATTCTGGAGGATATTTTGGAAAAGAGAGAGGAAAGACTGGCACCCTTGACAGAGTATCTGGGAGAAATGATAAAGAAGCTGGATGAGGTGGTATTCATCGGCTCGGGGACTTCCAATACTGCTGCACTGACTTCCCAGATCTTTGTAGAAAAGGCCGGCGGATTGCGGGTAAGAGTATGCTACCCCAATGATTTTGAGGGAGAGGGTCATGTCTGGAACCCGAACGCTCTTCATGTATTTACCTCACAGACCGGAACCTCCAAGGTGACGGCAGATATTCAAAGGAAGCTGCTGGCAGAAGGATGTTATTGTGTCAGCATCACAGAAGCAGAAGAAACTCCACTGGCAAAGGAATCTGCAGCACATATAGTGATGGGCTGCGGAAAAGAGGAATACGGGATGAGAACCATCGGTTATTGCGCCAGTATTTTGACTCATATGCTGATGGGCATGCAGCTGGGATTCATCAGAGGACATCTTACCAAGGAGCAGTATGATGCATATCTGTCACAGGCAGCGCAGGTTCCAGATAGCAGAAGAGCCATTACCAAGCAGGCGGCCGAGTGGTTCCAAATAAATAAAAGGCAAATTATGCGTTCTACTTGTGTTATCTTTACCGGTTCGGGAAGCCTTTATGGGGTATCACTGGAGGGAGCCGTCAAGTTCTGGGAGATGCCGCAGGTGATTTCAGCAGGATATGAACTGGAGGAAGGAATGCACGGTCCGAATTATGGCTATAACAGCAACCATTGCGTGGTAATATTTAATGATGGTATCCGCGACGTGGAAAAGTCCCTTTCCCTGGCGCGGTTTATGAAGGAAGTGCATCACAACGGCCTGGTAGCCGGTGGAGCCGTAGTGGATGAAAAGGATTTGCTGCTGGACATCAAGAGCGGAGACTTCAACTGTCTGGAGGTGTGCGCTGTACCACAGATTATGGCATACTATCTTACCGTGGATGGCGGACGTGATCTGACGAAGCCCAACGATCACAGTGTAATGAACCGATACTTTATGACTCATCAGGAAAAGCACTGATAAAACAAGGGGGTTACAGGATGATGGATCAGGTGTTTGAGAAAGAGCTGCTGGAATCCGGGTATCTCCATAGACCGCTTCCACTTCATAGGGAAAGGTCTCTGGAAGCAGATATGGAGAAAAAGCCGGTTCTAAAGTTAAAAGATATCTGGAAGGAAGGGATGCAGGAACCGGTACATACAGGAATTGGAACAGTAACCGTGAAGGCCGGTGAGGGAAGAGAAGGAGGTGCTTCCCTGCGTATCGTAGCTCCTACCAGTCATGATATTTGGACTTACGGTTCTCCCGAATGGGAGAACGGGGAAGAGAAGGCGGTTTATCATGCCATGCTCCAATTCCCCGTGGACAGGGAAAATTGGGAACAATACAATCGCCTTTCCTTCTGGGTAAAGCCGGATTCCCCGGGAAGCCGTGCGGTGCATTTAAGATGCTATCTGCGCAATGCGGGAGAGCATCCGGTACCGGATGCTTACCACAGAGAGGGTCAGTTTCTGGCCAATCTGGTAAACCATGAATGGAATCATGTTATCTGGGAATGTGCTCTTTTACCAAAGGATTGTGTTACTGAATTTGCTATTAAAATGGATGCAGATGGGCAGGATACATCCACCGGTGATTATTTTCTATATGACTTTGACCAAATCCGGATGGAGACAATCGCGGAGCCGGAACTGGAAAGAGGCTGGGAATGCCAGAAAGGGTATATTTCCTATTCTATGTCTGGTTATTACTGTGACGGAAGGAAGATTGCGATCTTAAATCCGCAGGATTTTAAGACGGATGGAAACAACAGGTTTCAGGTTATGGACGAAAATGGACGGACCGTGCTGGAGCAGGAGGTCAGGGCGGCTTCTGATCGGACGGGAAGCTATGGAATCTTAGACTTTTCTGAAATAACCAAGCCGGGCTGGTACCGGGTGGAGTATGACGGACTTATTACTGGAAGTTTCAGAATCGGGCCTGATGTGATGGAAGAAGCTATCTGGAAGGTGCTGAACTTTATTTATTGTGAGAGGTGCGGCTATCCGATTCCGGGCAAGCATGGACGATGCCATATGGATGTGATCGCAAGGCATAAGGGATTGATTATGCCCTATGGCGGCGGTTGGCATGATGCTGGGGATATGTCGCAGCAGTCCTTACAGACGGCTGAGGTCATGCAGGAGCTATTTGAGCTGGCAGAGCATAGGAAGGAAGATACCCTGCTTTATCAGAGATTAATGGAGGAAGCACTGTGGGGGCTGGAATTTACGTTAAAGACCCGCTTTAAGGATGGCTACCGTGCCAGCAGCGTGGGACTTGGCATGTGGACCGGCGGTCTGATTGGAGATAGGGATGATGTGGAAACCCGTGTGCATAATCAGGCATTTCAGAACTTTTTTTGTGGAGCAGTAGAAGCCTATGCGGCGATTGCCTTGAAGGATTATGATGCAGACCTGGCATGGAAATGCGGTCAGGCAGCCAGGGAGGACTACCAGTTTGCCAAGGCAAGATTTGATGAGTTTGGAATGGAGCTGCCAATTATGTGGGAGCATACATTAAACAGCGGAAAGTCCCAGTATTATGCGGCGGCCGCCTGGGCAGCGGCCAATATCTATCAGGCCACCTGCGATGAAGCCTATATTCTGGAAGCGGAAAATTGGGGTGCAAAACTGATGGCCTGCCAGGAAACAGGTACGGAGGAGGTTCCAATGAAGGGCTTCTTTTATCGGGATGAACGCCACAAGGCAATGGTACATTTTACCCATCAGGGCAGGGACCATTCCTTCGTACAGGCACTGGAAGCACTATGCCGGGCACTGCCGGATTCGGCAAATAAGGGGAAGTGGGAAGCGTCCATGCGTCTTTATGGGGAATACTTAAAAGAATTAAGCAAGCTGGCAGAGCCTTACGGGATGCTTCCGGCAGGGCTTCATTCCATAACGGAGGCAGAGGATGAAGAAACCTTTAAGCTCCTGCACCTGCAAGTGGATTTTTTGAAGGAACAAGAGAATTACAGGGAGCAGTTGAGGGCCGGTATAGACTTGGGCGGCGGTTACTACGTAAGGAGGTTCCCGGTATGGTTTTCTTTCCGGGGGAACAGTGCCATACATTTAGGAATGGGGAAAGCGGCAGCACTAATAGGAAGTTATTTTAAAGACAGAGAACTTACGGATATTGGAAGAGAACAGCTTTACTGGGTATCAGGTAAAAATCCATTCTGCCAGTCTTTGATGTACGGTGAAGGAAAACGGTACGCGCAGCAGGATGCCAATTATCCGGGAGAGATGACAGGTGAGGTACCGGTAGGTATCCAGACGATGGGAAATGAAGATATTCCATATTGGCCGGCAGGAAACAACGCTACCTATAAGGAAGTATGGCTGACTCCGGCGGGCAGATGGCTTTCTATCATGGCGAGCCTATAAATACACTATGACAGTATTATGGTAAATCCATGGACTTAAGGTAATGAAGGGATTTGAATAAGATAAATACTTAAAAAAAGCATATAAATAACTAAAAAGAGCACAGGATAGGCTTTTTATTTCCATGATAGACTTAAGGTAAGTCTGGAAATAAAGAGCCTGTTTTTTGTGCAGAGAAAAGCTGAAAGGACAGAGCATGGAGAAATGGAGGATTATGTAAATGACAGAACAGGAATTAAAGAATCTGCTGGAGGATATGTCTCTGGAAGAAAAGGTAAACCAGCTGCTGCAGCTTCCAGGAAGCTTCTTGAAGACGGATGCAGCAATCACAGGAGGTATGGATCACGGGAAATTCAGTGAGGCGCAGATTTCCCAGGCAGGAAGTGTTCTGGGAATCTTCGGCGCGGAAACCATACAAAAAATTCAAAGGGAACATATGAAGAAACAGCCGCACCACATACCCCTTCTTTTTATGCTCGATGTTATTCATGGACTGCGCACCATATTCCCCATTCCTCTGGCCCAGGGAGCGTCCTTCCGGCCAGAGCTGGCAGAAGATTGCGCATCGGCAGCAGCTCTGGAATCGGCAGTCAGCGGAGTTCATGTAACCTTTGCGCCTATGGCAGATCTGGTGCGCGATGCCAGATGGGGCAGGGTTATGGAATCACCGGGAGAAGATCCGTATTTGAACAGCCTTATGACAGCAGCCATGGTCCGCGGTTTTCAGGGAAAGGATGTAAAGGCGCCGGGAAAGGTGGCATCCTGCGTTAAGCATTTTGCCGCATATGGAGCGCCGGAGGCAGGCAGGGAATATTATCATGCGGAGCTATCCTCCCATACGTTGCAGGAATATTATCTTCCCGCATACCGGGCCGGAATCGAGGAAGGCTGTGAGATGATGATGTCTTCCTTTAATACCTTAAACGGAGTTCCGTGCACCGGAAGCAAATGGCTTTTAAGAGATGTGCTGAGAGAGGATATGGGCTTTGACGGCGTTCTGATCTCTGACTGGGGTTCAATAGAAGAAATGATCCCTCACGGGTATTGTGAGGATAAAAAGGAAGCCGCACACCGGGCGATTGCGGCAGGTGTGGATATTGATATGTGTACGGATGTTTATGCGAATTCACTAACAGAGCTGGTAGAAAGCGGAGCAGTGGATGAAAAATTGGTGGATGAGGCGGTTTTAAGAGTCCTAAGACTGAAAAACAAGCTGGGGCTGTTTGAGAATCCATATAAGGATGCAGACAAAGTCAAAGAGGTACAGGTTATTTTAAGTGAGGAACACCGGGCGCTGGCAAGAGCCGGAGCAAGGGAGACCTTTGTGCTGTTAAAGAATGAAGTTGTGGATGAGAACCCGATTCTGCCTCTGAATTTAGGAAAAACTATGGCTTTTATCGGACCTTATGTGGATAGTGGGGACTTACACGGCGCATGGGGCATAGCCGGAAGTGCATTGGATGCGGTTTCAGTCAGAGCGGCCGCAATGAAAATGCTTCCGGAGGCCAGAATTACGTTCTGTGAAGGATGCTCTCCTGTAGAGGGAAAAGAGTATTTAAGCCGCCATGTTGGCGATCCCCATCCGGAAAAATATACGGACGAAAAGGAATCCCGCTTGCTTAAGGAGGCAGTAGATGCAGCAAAGGCTGCGGATACGGCGGTACTGTTTCTGGGAGAACACCGTCTGCAGAGCGGAGAAGGGGCAAGCCGCGGGTTCATTCAGATTCCAGAGCTGCAGATGGAACTGTTTCGCAGGGTATGTGAGGTGAATTCCAACGTGACGGTGGTGTTATTTAACGGAAGACCTCTGGATTTGCGGGAGATATCTGAAAATGCAAAGGCTGTTTTAGAGGTATGGCTGCCGGGGACAGAGGGCGGCTCTGCTATCATGGATGTGATTACAGGAGCAAGTGAGCCGGCTGGCCGGCTTCCCATGTCCTTCCCTTACAGTGTGGGACAGGTGCCGGTGTACTATAACAATTATGCCACAGGAAGGCCCAAGCAGGGAAAGGATGATCCCGCCTTTTATACCTCCCGTTATCTGGATATTCCCAATGAGCCCTTATATCCCTTTGGTTATGGGCTTAGCTATACCACCTTTGAATTATCGTCAGTTTCCTTAAGCAATGATCGGCTTTCTAAAGGTGCAGAGGGAATTGAGGCGTGGATCGATGTAACAAACATAGGCAGCCGTCCTGGAACAGAAACACTTCAGCTTTATATCCGGGACAGATTCGCCAGTGCGGTGCGTCCGGTGAAGGAATTAAAAGGTTTTCAAAAGGTAGACCTTGTGCCTGGAGAGACAAAGAGGATCACATTTAAAATCAGGGAAGAAATGCTGCGCTTCTATATGCCGGATGGAACCTTTGACAGCGAGCCGGGTATCTTTGAGTTGTGGATCGGAAACAGCAGCCAGACGGATAATCAGGCAGTCTTTCGGCTTGTTTAAATCGTAAGTAAAAACCCTGTCATTTTCAGAATACTAAAAAATGACAGGGTAAAATATAAAATACCTCCGTTGTGAAGTGTCCTTAAATCAGGGATAATGTAAGCACAAAAGAGAGTTACTTTAAAAAGAGAGTGGAGGTTTTGGTATGTCAAAGAAAAAGACATCGGCCGCAGTCAATATGGGGCTGCCTAAGAGTAAGACCAGCCTGATAGCCAATATAAAAAAGTTCTGGCCTTATTACCTGATGGTAATGCCGGGAGTGCTTTTTTTTCTGCTGTTTAAGTACATCCCCTTGCTGGGGAGTGTAATTGCGTTTCAGGATTTTTCCGTATTCAAAGGAATTTCAGACAGCCCGTGGGTAGGACTGAAGCATTTTAAGGCACTGATCAGCTATCCCGATTTCCGCAGGATTTTCGCCAATACGCTGATTTTGGGATTATGCAAAACCGTGCTGATCTTCCCAATCCCGGTATTTTTGTCCCTGATGCTTAATGAGGTGAAAAATTTAAAGCTTAAGAAAACCATTCAGACAGCAGTTTATATTCCTTATTTCCTGTCCTGGGTAATCGTAGGCGGTTTGATTTTTGATATATTCGGCATGGGCGGCTTGTTTAACAATATCCGCGGATTCTTCGGACTGGACAGCATTCTCATCATGCAGAAGGAGTCCTGGTTCCGCCCGATTTACGTGCTTTCTTCCATCTGGAAGGATGCTGGCTGGGGAACCGTTGTTTATCTGGCTGCTATCAGCGGAATTGATCCCGCGCTTTATGAATCGGCAGCGATCGACGGAGCTTCCCGGTTCTCAAGAATTAAGTATATTACATTCCCGCTTCTAATTCCGACGATTTTGACGCTGTTCCTTCTCAGTATCGGAAGCTTCCTGGAACTGGGATTCGAGCAGGTGTTTAACTTATTGACACCGATGACCTACAGCGTAGGTGACATCTTTGATACATATGTATACCGTGTCGGTATCCAGCAGGCACAGTACAGCTTTACGACAGCAGTGGGTCTGTTCCAATCTACCATTGGACTGATCCTGGTTCTGTCATTTAACAAGCTGGCTAACAAGTTTTCTGATGACGGAGGGCTGTGGTAATGACAGAATCAATAAAAGACAAGGCATTTCAGGGCGCTATCACATTTATACTCTGCATATTGGGAATCATTGCTTTGATTCCTCTCCTAACGGTGATAGCTAGGTCATTCAGCTCTAAGGCCGCGGCTGATATGAATATCATCAATCTTTGGCCGGTTGGATTTACGCTGGCTTCCTGGAAGTATATTCTGTCAGATCCAGGTCTGTGGAAAGCATTTTTCATCAGCCTCAGCACCACTATTATAGGAACCGTACTGGCATTGGCGGTTACGTCCCTGATGGCGTATCCGCTTTCCAAGTCAAACTTCAAACTGGGTCAGATCCTGATGCTCTATGTGATTATGACCATGATTTTTAAGGCACCTGTAGTTCCATACTTTTTGACGGTTAAGGGAATGGGTTTATTCAATAATCCTCTGGTATTGATCCTGCCCCATATTTTAAGCGCCTATAATCTGGCCATTATGAGAACCTTTTTTAAGCAGTTCCCGGCAGAGGTGGAGGAAGCGGCTATGATTGACGGCTGCGGATATTTCCAGATGCTTTATAAGATTGTTATTCCCTCCTCCAAGGCCGTACTTACCACCGTTGGATTGTTCTATGCGGTTACCATGTGGAATCAGTTTCAACACCCCATTATGTTTATACAGAAAACAGGGCTGTTCCCTCTGCAGTTAAAGATTCGCCAGTTAATTAACGGAGGAAGCGATTTCGCCAATATCGCGGCGGTTGCCAATGTGAATTATACAGAAAGTACCCTAAGCGCGGCAACGGTAGTTTTCGCTATTATTCCAATCATAGCCATTTATCCCTGGCTGCAGAAGTACTTTGCCAAGGGAGCTATGCTCGGATCCGTAAAGGGATAAGCGATTTGGAAAAACTCGTAGACGGTATCAAAAAAATTGATATAATAAAATAGGGAGGTATACGAAATGAAACGAAACAAAACAATGGCTCTTGTGCTTGCAGGAGTCATGGCTGCTTCCGCTTTGGCGGGATGCGGCTCAAAAGGAGTAACGGCGGAAACGTCAAAGGCGGGGACTTCCGGCAAAACGGAAGAAAGCTCAGCTGCCGGAGAAAAGACGGTAGACTTAGAGGTTTGGTACACAAACACTGGCTTTTTAGAGGTGAAAAAGGACGGACCTTTGTACAATTTTTATAAGGATATGTTTGGTGTAGGAATTGTATCCCCGTACGTAGAGTGGAACGGCGGAACTACATACCAGGAGCAGTTAAACTTAAAAATTGCAGCAGGAGAAGCGCCGGATATGTTCATGCCTGTAAACGGTATGGAAGCCGATCTGGTAAAGAACGGCGCACTTCTTGATCTGACCGATCTTTTACCGGAAAAAGCACCTCATTTATGGGAAACAGTTCCGAAGGAAGTATGGGATGTAATCCGTTCCTATGACCCAAGCGGTCAGGGAAGAATTTACATGATCCCAAGTGTTTTCGATTATCCTCTGATGAGTGCTATTATCCGTCAGGATTGGCTTGACAAACTTAATTTATCCATGCCGGAGACACAGGAAGATTTCCTGAACGTGCTTCGTGCATTTAAGACACAGGATCCAAATGGCAACGGACTGGCAGATGAGATTCCTACCGGCGGACGTCAGGAAGCCAGATGGATGGATTATTTATTCGCTATGTATGGCATCTCAATGTGGGAAGGATTTCCCCAGTGGGATATTTACAACGGAGAGCTGACCTATTCCGCAGTAACCCCGAATATGAAGGATGCGCTTCTATTTATCAGAGATCTGTATAAAGAAGGACTGATTGATCCGGAAACCCTGCTGAATGATAAGGCTGGCTGGGAAGGCAAGATCAATTCTGATAAAGTCGGTATTTATTATCACTGGGCACAGGCAACCTATGAATATGCTACCTCCCTGGAGAGTGCGACCGGCGTAAGGGCAGAGTGGGCAGTTATGCCTCCAATCAGTGCACCAGGCTACGAAGGTTTTTACACTGAGAAGAAGATTAAAGGAATCCAGTGGGTGTTAAAGAACACGGATGATCAGGAAAAGATCGATGCAGCTATGAAAGTTTTAGATGCTTATGGTAATAAGGATTTATGGCAGAAGTTCTTCCTCGGCGTAGAAGGGGAGCATTCCAAGATGGTAGATGGTAAGTTAATGAAGCTTCCAGAGGATAAGAAGACCATGGAGAACCTTGTTTTACAGCCAGGAAAAGACATCTCTACTATTGATAGCATTACACAGTTATTGGAAAGCGTAAAGACAGACGAGACTGCCTGGTCTATCGATCAGAGTATTGCCAATGTTCAGAAGATGCCTAACTATGGAAAGCTGATTGCTGGTGACGGTATGCCTAATAGCGTTTACGAGGGCTATGCGGATATCATGAACAGAACACTGTATGTGGAGTACGCATCCAAGATCATTACTGGCGAATATCCAATTGAGAAATTCGATGAGTTCGTTCAGAAATGGAATGCGTCCGGCGGAGAGGCTGTAACAAAGGCAGCCAGAGAATGGTACGAGAAAACACAGAAATAACAAGAGGTGAATCAGGCAGCGGGGAGAAAATCCCTGCTGCTTAGATTTGTTTCTGAGTGTATTGTTTTAAAGGAGGGCAAGATGAAAAAAGGATTTTTCAGGGATATGAAAATTGGTAAAAAGCTGATGCTCAGCTATCTTTTGGCATGCCTTGTCCCTCTGTTGGCGGTAAGCTTAATCATTTATAAGGTATCGGCCAAGAACCTGGAGGAGGCTTCTCTGGAGTTTGCATCTGTATTCAGCTCTCAGATTGTTACCAACATCGATGATTTTATTGAGGAATACGATAAGGTAACAAAATCCGTTCTGGTGGACAATGATGTTATCTACAGTCAGGCTGAGAATCCGGATGCCTCTGTACTGGAGCAGGTAAACCGGCAGCTTGATGTGCGAAAGATCATGATGCGTCTGATGACGTTGAAGCCGGAGATCGAAAGCATTATACTTTTGATGGATAGCGATCAGCTCTATCAGTTTAATACTGATGGAGCCTATGTCAATAAACAAAATTTAAGAAACCAGGAATGGCTGGAACGGATCATTAAGTCCAGGGACAAGCTTACCATTACCTCGGTTCATGACAGATCCTATTATGACAGAAACCAGGACGGAATTGTATTAACCGTTGGAAGGCAGATTCTTAATAACGGCGGAGCCCATGTGGGAATGCTTCTCATTGATCTGGAGCCTTCCAGCCTTATTAAGCTAAGTGATGGATTTCTCCTTGCAAGAAATAACTATAATATTAAAATCAGCATAACGGATGCCTATAACGGCATCCTGTACGACTCCGATGTGGCAAGCGGGAGAGTTACCTGGGATGAGGCTCAGAGTGCGGACAATCCGCTTCTGAATGAAAAGAAGGCCAGCGATTTCCTGATTCTGACCAATGAGACAAAGCGGGCAGGGCTAAAGATCAACGCAGTAATCCCGCGAAGTGAACTTCTGCTAAAGATCAATAAAATCGGTTATGTTACCGCTATAGCTCTTGTGGTCTGCATTGCAATCGTGGTTCTCATGTCGTCCCTCTTAAGCCGAACCATTACAAAACCCATCCGCCTTTTGCAAAAACGCATGAAGCAGGTGGAAGAGGGTGAGTATAAGGTGCTGCTTCAAAAGGAATCAAACGATGAAATTGGAAATCTGGTGACCAGCTATAACCACATGGTCATAAAAATTAAGGCCTTGATTGAAGACGTATATATGGCAGAAATCAAGGAAAAGAATGCGAAATATCTGGCTCTTCAAACACAGATCAACCCTCACATGCTTTACAATACCTTAGAATCCATTCGGATGAAGGCTCTGGTCAATGATGAGGATGAGATCGCCAACATGATTAAGATATTGGCAAAAATGTTTCGGATGGCCTTAAGCGATAAATCTGCTCCTCACCGGATCATCGATGAAATCAATTATGCAGAGAATTATTTAAAGCTGCAGAATATGAGATTTAATGACCTGTTTTCTCTGGAGGTGGACATCGAATCCCGGATACAGCAGGCTTATGTAATATCTCTGGTTCTCCAGCCTATTATAGAGAACAGCATTGAACACGGCTTAAAAGGCCAGGGGATTGCTCTTCATATCCGGATTCAGGGAGTGATTTTAGAAAACGGGGATATCTTGTTGAGAGTCAACGATGACGGAATAGGGATGTCTGAAATCCGAATTGATGAGATCAACAGCCACCTTTCTCTGGCGGATTCCCATAAACTGTCCATGAATTCCGGCAAGGATGAGAGGAAGACCAGCATTGGACTGAAGAATATTGCGGAGCGCATTAAGCTTCAATATGGGAAGCAGTATTATTTAAAGGTGATAAAAGGTGAACGGGAAGGGACTGTTGTGGAAATCTGCATTCCGGGACAATGGGACTGGGGGAAAGCTGACAGCGGAAAGGGGTACCGTAATGAGTTATCGGGTGTTGATTGTAGACGATGAGCCGGGAATCGCAGAGGGGCTTCGATTCCTGATTGAGCGTTATGTGCCGGAATGTACTGTGGCCGGAGTGGCCTTTAATGGAAAACAGGGCTACGAAAGCGCAATGGAACTGCAGCCAGATCTGATACTGACAGACATACGAATGCCGGAGATGGATGGAATTGAAATGACGGACCTCTTGAAGAGAGCCGGATTTAACGGACGTTTTATCATATTAAGCGGCTATGCGGAATTTTCCTACGCTCAAAGAGCCATCCGCCTCGGGGTCGATGAATATATCACAAAGCCAGTGGAAGAGGAAGAACTGGTTGAGGTTTTTGGAAGAGCGTGCAAAGCTGTAAAGGAAGAGCAGGAAAGACGCCAGAATGTTGAGAAGATAACGGATGACCTGGAACATTATAATCAAAGCATGAAGGCGTATATCTTAAAGGACTTATTGGTGAATTCCCATGTTGATGTGAAAGAGGAGTTAGGGAGCCTGGGATTTCCTTTGACCTGTAAGCGGTATAGCTGCATTGTATTTGAAAACAGTGGGGAGAACCAGGAAGGCAGCAGAGAATTGCTCTTATCAGCCCTGGAGGCGCAGGCAGCTCAGTATCTGGACTTTTGTGAAGCCAAAATCATCATACCATACCTGGAGGCTCAGGCCATGGTAATCATGGCCTTTGATAAGGAGCTGGAATATAGAAGCTATCTGAGTATCTTAGGAAAACTGCGCCTTAAGACTGCCGAGAAAACGAAGTTAAACATAAGCGCCGGAACCAGCCTTTTTCACTATAAAGTGGGACAGATCCGGGATGCCTTTGAGGAGGCCCGGTGTGCTCTTAACTATAAGGTCATCAAGGGATCCGGAGCTGTTATTAGCTATGAGGAGCTGCACAACCTGACCGGAAAATCCAGGCTGATCGATGAAGGAGATGTAGCCCGTCTGGAAAAATGCATTGATACCATGGATGATGATGGCTGCCGTCAGGTAATCGAGGAGATTTTCAGGAAGATTGAAAAAGAAAAGAATGTGAACCTTAATGATCTCCAATCTCTTAGCTTAAATCTAGTATTAACGGGTATCCGCAAGATGCCCTTTATGCAGCTGCAGCTTAACGGGTTCCTGGGAAGAAACATTTTGTCCCTGGAAAGTATATCCAAGTTCCAGACCATGGAACAGCTGAAAAACTGGATCATCAATTCGCTAAAGGGCATGAACGAGTTAATGTTAAAGGAGAGTATGCCAGAGAAGCGGGATCTGGTGGAAGAGGCTAAGGAGTATATGAGGAAGAACTTTAATAAGGAGATCAGTTTAAATGACATTTCGGAGCGTTTCTTTATCAATCCCTATTATTTTAGCCAGCTGTTTAAGAAAAAGACAGGGCAGACCTATCAGAACTATCTGACCGAGCTTCGGGTGAGCCGGGCAAAGAAGCTTTTTGTTGAGACAGATCTAAAGATCTATGAAGTATGCTCCATGGTGGGATATACAGATACCAATCATTTTAACAAGGTATTCGAAAGAATTGTTGGGGTAAAGCCCAGCGAATTCAAAAAACAAGGCTGATGAAAGTAAGTTATTCTTTTTCGCGAAATTTGCATTACCTGTTACAGGTGGATCCGTAATGTGATGGAACTATAAACTCTGATAGATCGTAGATGTCGAATTTGAGAGATTATGTTCCTCTCCTTTTTCAATGGAAAAGAGGTATTAAATATGAAAGCCTATGAACGTGAGACCGATATGTGGAACAAAATTTTTGAAGAATATCAGCCATTAGATCTAAGAGAGATAGAGCTAAAGGTTGAACCAATGTTTGATGAAGCGTTGAAACTGTTTGCCAGCAGTACAAGACGAGTATTGGACTTTGGATGCGGAACTGGTGATGTTTCTTTTCAATACCTTCAGTATCAACCGGATCACCAGATTGTTGGAGTAGATAAAGCAGAAACTGGTATTAAATTTGCAAAAGAAACAGCCAAGCTGAGTCATTATAGAAGAACCCATTTCTTTACTGGAGGAGAGGAATTCTTAGATCAGTTTGAGAAAGAGGAGTTTGACGGAATTATTTTATCAAATGTTCTGGATGTAATGCCTAAAGATGTCTCCCGTGAGACGATGTTTCGATTAAACAGTCTCTTGAAACAGGACGGCTACTGGTTTATTAAAATGAACCCATATTATTCGAAAGAAGAACTTGATTCGTTTGGCTATCAGAAAAAGGAGGGAAATCTATATGAAGAAGATGGGATACTTCATCTTCGACAAGCCACTACAGAATATTGGAAGAAACAGTTATCAAAATTTGGGGAGATTATTGCCTATTTAGAATTCCAATATACTTGGCAGAAAGGTATGAACAGACTCTTTGTGATTAAAAAATAAACTTAGGCTGACATCTTTCCACTTTTTTAAGTTGATTTGTGTAAATAAGAAGGACATTTCCATTTTGGAAATGTCCTTTATTACGTTTAGAAGAAAGAAGATTAAATTCCCACAATTAAATATTGAAAAAGATATGCTATTTTGTTGAATCTGCAAAAAAGCCAATTGACAAGATATGGTGGAGATGCTATAATCCAATTAATCCTAATTAAGGACTAAATAAACTTAACAATTATAGATGTACAAAATGGAGGTGTTTAGAAAGAAACTAGAATTAGATGGCAACATAATTTATGAAGAATAATATTGGAGGAGAAAAGGAAAATGTTTAACATCAAAAAGAAAATTGCTGTTTCTGCAATAACGATGGGTTTAGTAATTGGAACAATGGGTTGTAGCGCAGCCCCTAGTACTGCACAAAAGACTGATGGAGATAAAGAAACGATAGAGTTTTGGACCATATCGTTACAGCCAACGTTCAATGACTATTTTGGAAAGTTAATCGCTGACTTTGAAAGCGCAAATCCAAACGTAACAATCGACTGGAAAGACTACCCGAAGGATACGATACAGGATAAATTACTGACCTCAATCGCCAGTGACAATGCACCGGATGTAGTAAACTTAAACGCAGATATGACCTTAACACTTGGAGATAAATCTGCTTTAGCAAATGCAGAAGAATATATTTCGGATGAAACCAAGAATTCATTTTTTGACGGAATTTACGGAGCAACTAAAGTAGAAGATAAGGCATTGGCATTACCTTGGTATACAACAATACCGATTATCTATATTAATGAAAGTCTTTTAAAAGATGCAGGTATCCCTACAGATAATTATCCAACCACCGCTGCAGAATACTATGATTGGGCAATTGATGTCACAAAAAAGTCAAACTTATATGGAATGGCAATGGAAGCGAATATTCGTGAAATCTTAGGATCTGCAGGAGTTCCGGTATTTAATGAAGATTATACAGAATTACTGATTAATAAACCTGAGGCGGTTGAAGTCATTAAAGAATTTCAAAAATTGTATGTGGACAATGCCAATCCAAAAGAAAATTTAGATCAGGAGACAAGAGCTCAATTATACAATTCAAAACAAGTTGTGTCTGTTTATTCCGGTACCACGTTCGTTAATAAGTTCAAGACAACCGCACCAGATGTGTATCAAAATACCACAGTTATCCCGGTACCTTTTGATCATAGCGTAACAACAACCATGTACTTAGGTGTTCCGGATAAATCCAAACATAAAGAGATGGCATTTAAATTTGCAGAGTTTGTTTCAAATCCTGACAATCAGCTGGAGTTTTCAAAAACTGCAAATACGATACCTTCTACGAAGAAGACAATTGAAGATCCTTACTTTAAAGAAAGTGATGGTTCATTAGAATCACAAATTAAAATTGCGGCAGCTACCGGCCTGGAAAAATCCAAGGAAATTCCGGTACCCCAGCATATTTTGGAAAAAGTAAACCGCGATTTACAGGATATTTTATTCAACGACAAAGATGTGCAGGAAGGGTTGGACAAAATTGTAGAAGAAGTTAATAAACAACTCAAAGATTAATCCGATAGAAAGGATCCTATAGTTTTGGAAAAGATGAAAAATAAGAAAAAACATGTAAAGTCCGAAACTGCATATGCCTGGGTAACTATGTTGCCCGGGCTGCTCATTTTAGCAGTGTTTGTTTTTTGGCCTCTGATATACAGCATTCCATTGGCATTTACAGACTATTCTGTAGTAGGGGATATGCATTTTGTAGGCATGAAGAATTTTAGGAAAGCATTTTCAGATTCGGATTTTATAGCCGCTCTTAAAAACTCCATTCAATATGTAATTATTGTCCCAATTATTCAGTTGATTTCTCTGGCATTTGCGGTTGCGCTGAATCAGAAGATGAGGGGAGTAAAAGTATTTCGAACCCTTTTCTATTTCCCGGTAATTACATCTACGGTAGCGGTATCGATCGTATGGAGCTGGTTGTTAAGCAGTGGAGGACTGATTAACAAAATATTATTGGGAACCAATATTCTTTCTGAAAAAATCAGCTGGCTTTCCAATGATCAGACTGCTTTGTGGGTATTGATGTTTATTACCACCTGGAAGGGTGTGGGATATTATATGGTAATATATTTGGCGGGATTACAATCGGTTCCCGGCGAATTAACAGAGGCAGCAAGAATTGACAGAGCTAGCAGCATTCAGATTTTTTTCAAAATACTAATCCCAATGTTAAAACCCCAGGTTGTGATGTGCTCATTAATGAGTGTGATGAGCGCAATCAAGGTCTTTGATGAACCTTTTGTGCTGACCAAAGGAGGACCGGGAAACTCAACCTTGACGGCAAGTCTGTACATCTACCAAAAAGGGTTTCAGAATTTTGACTTTGGATATGCAGCTGCGCTTAGTCTGATCTTGAGTGTAATCATATTATTCTTTAGCTTATTTGTAAATCTCTATAATCGTAAGAAATAAAGGGGAGCATGATGAACAGAAAAATTAAAAAAACATTTACTTATTTGATTTTGATTTGCATCAGCGTAATTATGGTCGGACCATTTCTCTGGCTGCTGCTTTCCTCTCTGCTTCCGAATACGAATGTGTATGATTTTCCTTACAATGTAAAACTCCAAAGCTTTTCCATATCCAATTTTACTGGGGTTTTTGAGTTTGTTGATTTTGGAAATTACATATGGAATACGGTACTTATTTCTGGAGCCAGCGTATTTTTAAATGCGCTGATCGCGAGTATGACGGCTTATCCGTTAGCAAAGCTTAATTTTAAGGGAAAAGATATACTGTTCACGATTATTATTTCGGCGATGATTATTCCATCGACAGCAGCTATGGTTGTGAATTACCTGACCATCACCAAATTGGGAATAAGTGATTCTTACCTGGGAGTTATACTGCCGACATCTGTCACTATTTTTAATATATTCAATATGCGTCAGGCATTTTTAAATATTCCGGACTCCATAAGAGAATCGGGGCGAATGGATGGCGCCAGCGAATTGAGAATATTTTTTTCTTTGATTATGCCGATGGTAAAGCCTAGTTTAGCAGTAGTAGTACTGTTTCAATTTATGGCAAGCTGGAATGATTTCCTCTGGCCTATGATTGTTTTAAACAGTACCAGTAAATATCCGCTTTCTGCAGCATTAACTATGTTAAATGGACAGTTTGCATATAATTTTGGCTGGGTTGCTGCGGGTACAGTATTATCTATTCTGCCAACATTATTTATATTTGTTCTGACACAGGATATGTTTGTAGATGGAGTCAGTGGTGCCAACAAAGGTTAATGAAAGGAAGCTCAAGCATGAAAAAAGTACTTTATATTCCATTGGATGAAAGAGCTTGTAACTATGCCAATATTATCAGAATGTTTCGCGCAATTGATGATGTATGTCTTATCTATCCGGAAAGATGTCTGCTGCCTAATAAAAAGGAACCTGCCGATATCAATGCCATGTGGGAGTTCATGAAACATAACATAAAAGATTGTGATTATGCAGTGCTATCCATTGAAATGCTTTTTTATGGTGGGCTACTGCCATCCCGCATTCACAATAAAAGGGACGAACAGGAAATTACTGAATTTGCGGAAAAATTGCGTGCCTTAAAAAAGGAAAATTTGGAGTGTAAAATCTTTGTCTCCAGTTTAATCATGCGAACACCAAGATATAGCAGCAGTGAACAGGAACCGGAATATTATGAAATATATGGCGAACGGATTTTTAAGTTCGGTGTTTTAAAAGACAAGAGCAACAGGGGGATTATAACAGAAGAGGAGCAGCAGGAATATCGCATATTGAAAAGTGAAATTCCTTCAGATATAATCCATGATTTTGAATCCCGAAGGGCATTTAATAGGAAAGTAATAAGCGAAGTGGTTCAATTGATAAAGGAAGGTGTTTTTGAGTTTTTAGTAATACCGCAGGATGACTCCTATCCGTTTGGTTATACGTCGATCGACCAACAGCATATTTATAGTTTGGTAAAAAAAGAAAACCTAAATAATCAGATATTAATGTACCCAGGGGCTGATGAATTTGGTTATACCCTCACTGCAAGAGTAGTCAATCAAGTCAGAGGTATAACCCCGAATATATTTGTGTTTTATTCTTCTGTTTCCGGTGAGTTTGTGGTTCCTAAATACGAGGACAGGATGATAGGTGAAAGCTTAAAATCCCATGTTCTGGCAGTTGGCGCACGGTTGACGAACAATCCTGATTCAGCTGATATTATTATGGCTTATAACACACCGGCTAAAGAAATGATAGAGGCCAGTGGACAATTTGAACATAACATCCATTACGACCGGGAAAGAAATCTTCCGTATTTTGTAAATGAAATCGTTTACTATTTAAATAAAAACAGGTACATGGCTGTCTGTGACTGTGCGTATGCAAATGGCGGCGATTTTCAACTGCTCAATATGTTGAATGCAGGTACAAAACTGGTTTCAAACATTAAGAGTTATCATGCCTGGAATACAAATTGTAATACACTTGGCAGTACATTGTCTGAATCTTGCATTTTTCTGCAGGCAACGGAACACAAGGTAAAGGAAAATCTTGTATCCAGTATTTTTGAAGATGTTTTTTATGAAGGAAAGATACGAAAAGAGATGATAGATGAATATCTGCCTGTACATGAGGAAGTATCGTATTTTAACATACAAAAAAGGGTCACTGAAATAACGGAGATTACCCACAGCAGAGTACTTGCTCTTTATAATTCTGTTTTAAGTAACAATAACGGATTAAAGATAGAGAAAGTATCGATTGGTTTTCCATGGAATCGATTATTTAATGGCGATTTTCAAGTCACACTAAAAGACGAGTAATATAATGGGAGATTTCTATGAAATTGTTGACGTTTTACAAAAAGCAAGTCGAAGAAAGCATATTGCCATTTTGGCTTAGAGCCTTTGATTATGAGTTTGGAGGAGTGTATACCTGTTTTAATAATGAGGGAACAGAGTTACTCAGTACAGATAAGTATGTGTGGTCACAAGGCAGATATTTATGGATACTATCAAAATTGTATGAAATGAATCAGCAAGGTAAGATAGAAGTTGACCCTGATACAGCAAAAGAACAAGCAGAATTAACCCTGGAATTTTTGAAGAAAAATGTTCTGTTGCCGGATGGCAGCTGCAGCTTTTTATTAACACGGGAAGGGATCAAAAAGGAAGTGGATCCGGGCATGGGTTTCGACAGCAGCATTTTTGCAGACTGCTTTGTTTTGCTGGGTTTTTCGCGGTATATGAAAGCATTCGGCAAGCATCAGGAGCTATTTGAATGGATATGGAATCTTTATTTGAATGTAGAGAATCAAATAAAATTAAATTCTTATAAAACCCAGCCCTATCCAACTCCGGAGGGTATGAAGTCGCATTCGATTCCAATGATTATGCTGAATGTTACTCAGGAATTAAAAACCTGCCTTTCCGGTTTTGATATGAAGAAAGAAGCATATCTTGATAGCAAAGAAACTGAGTATATGGATATGATCCTCAATGAATTTTGCAATTCAGAATATCAAATCGGTGAAATGCTATACTTAGATTCAACCAGGGATGATTCTATTTTGACAAGACATTTAAATCCTGGTCATTCCATTGAAGATTCATGGTTTATCATTCATTCGGCGCTGTCAAAAGACAGGAAAGACATTGTAGATAAGGCATACCACATCGTAATGAAAGCGCTTGAGCTAGGATGGGATAAAGATAACGGTGGGATATTACGGTATGTAGATTATGAATTTGGCGGGAAGCCTCAAGGGAAATTGGGAGACGATCTGCTTTCAAAATTAATTTATGAAACCTGGGATTACAAATTATGGTGGCCCCATTCGGAATCACTTTATTCGCTCTTGCTATTGGATTCCATATATCAGGATTCAGGAATAGAAGAATGGTATTTAACTTTGCATCGATATATTTTTTCTATGTTTCCTGATAATCATAAGGAAACGGGTGAGTGGATACAGATAAGAAGACGAAACGGAGAACCGGAAGATCGAGTGGTGGCTTTGCCGGTAAAGGATCCTTATCATATTTTGAGAAATATGCTCCTGATTATTGACTTGCTAAGCGATCATGATAGTTTTGCTGAAAAAATTGAAAGTAAGCTGAAATAACACCGAAATCATATGAATATTTGGAGGATTAAGATGAATAACTTAGAGATACATATTAAATCTTTTAACGATCGTGAAGAAATGGGACGACAGGCAGCTCGTGATATTGCAGAAAAATTAAGGGAAGCGATTGCAAAAAAGGGGCAGGCAAGGGTGATTTTTGCATCCGCTCCTTCTCAGGATGAGATGCTCAATCACCTGGCACAGGAACATGTTGATTGGTCCAAGGTAGTTGGATTTCACATGGATGAATACCGGGAATTAGATGCGGAGGATGAAAGATTATTTGGCTCCTATATTAAAACTCATTTGTTCAACAAGGTTTCTATGGGAAAATATTACTTAATGGATCCGAGTAATGATGAAGAGGCTGAGATAAAACGGTATTGTGCGCTTTTACAAGAAAGTCCAATAGATATCTGCTGCATGGGAATTGGCGAAAACGGCCATTTAGCATTTAATGAACCAGCATATGCAGATTTCAACGATCCCTGTGTCATGAAGCCAGTTACCCTGGATCCTATCTGCCGTCAGCAGCAGGTAAACGATGGGTGTTTTGAAACAATTGATCTGGTGCCGACGAAAGCATTAACTTTGACAATCCCCACACTGTTTGCGTCTGAATTTATTTTTTGCACCGTACCGGGTGAAACCAAGAAAGATATTCTGATTAAAACATTCAGCGCAGATGTGAATGAAAAAATTCCTGCGACAATACTAAAAAGACATAATAATTGCACGATATATACGGATCAGAATGTGATTGGCCGGGAGTAATAGAATGAGTAAGGAAATCGTTGATTTAACTAAGGGGAGAATATCTCCGAAGGTTTTAAAAACATTAAAGTCGATTGATAAGCCGGGAAGGTTTATAGTATGCCCGGCTTTCATTGATATTCAAATAAATGGTTTTTCCGGAATTGATTTTAATGATGAAAAGTTAAAAGTGGAAGATGTTGAATATGTTTCAAAAGCATTGGCTGGTCAGGGGATAGGATTTTATTTTCCTACGATTATCACAAATAGTGAAGAAAAAATAGATTACTTATTGAATGTGATTAAGCAGGCAACAGAGCAATTTGAACTTAGCAGGAAAATGATTCTTGGAATACACTTAGAGGGACCTTTTATATCAAAGGAGGATGGGCCCAGAGGGGCTCATCCGCTAGAATTTGTAACTGCCCCGAAAGTCAAACTAATGCAGCATTGGAAAGAAATTTCAAATAATTTAATCAAAATAATTACGGTATCCCCTGAATGGGGAAATATGGATGATTTCTTTGATTACTGTATGAAAAATAATATTTTGGTATCGATTGGGCATACATCAGCCAATACCGGCCAGATTGAACAAGCGGTTCGCTACGGTGCGGTCTGCTCTACGCATCTGGGTAATGGGAGCCATTCGCTTTTGAAAAGACACCCTAATTATATTTGGGATCAGCTAAGTCACGACCAGTTATATGCATCAATTATTGCGGATGGACATCACTTGCCGGATAATGTAATTAAAACTTTTGCAAAAGTAAAAAATGAAAAATTAATATTAATCAGTGATGCAACTCAATTTTCGGGAAAACAACCAGGTGATTATGAGACACTGATTGGTGGCAAAGTGACTCTTACGAAAGAAAAAAGGTTATTTGTTGCTGACCACCCAGAATATTTAGCGGGTTCTGCTATGGGCTTGCTGGACATTTTAAAATATATAAAAAAATCAAACGTGTTAGATTTAGATTATGCGATTCGCTGTGCAACATATCATCCGATGGACATGTTAAAAAGGGTGTGCAAATTTAATAATGATGTTATAATAGTATTCTATGAAAGTGATGACGATATAGAGTATTTCGGTACATATGACAAGGTGCTGGATTAACACATGATGGCATATCAGGAGGCAAACGCTTGTGGAAAAAGTAGGACCGGCAATTTTGAGAGAAATAAACAGGCGAAAAGTATTGAAACTAATCAGACAAAACAGACCGATTTCGAGAAAAGAAATAGTCGGTTTATCTAAGCTGGGCAAAAACACGATTTCATTGATCGCGGAAGATTTGATTCATGAAAATGTGATATACGAAGCATATACAGAGAACAAAAAACAAGCAGGCAGGCCTACAATTGCTTTAGATTTTCAGACAGATGGAATGTTAATTCTTGGCATTGTTTTAACTGCGAAAATTATTACTGGAACGGTGTACAACTATGGATTGAGTACTGTCAGGCATTATGAAGAACCTGTGCAGCTGAAAGAGAATCTCGTGGATAAGTTAATGAATTTTATCAAAAATGTTTTAAGAGATTACCCTGCTTTGTTTGGTGTATCAATAGCAATTCCCGGAATTGTCAATTCCGGGAAAGGCGTAATAGAAAAATCATTTCAATTAAAATGGGAAAATGTCAATTTGAAAGAAATGTTGGAAAGTTTCTTTGAAGGAAAAGTTTTCTTGTGTAATACGGTAAAAAGTGTAGCATTATTGCAGTATGAAGTAGCACTGAATAAACCGGAATCAGCATTCTTTATGAATATTGATAAGGGTTTGGGGGGAGCTTATATCCGGAAAAACAAAGCGCTTTATGGGAAAAATGGATGTGCTTGCGAAATTGGTCAAATGTTAGTTTCGATTTCAGATGATCAAAACGACCAAACAGTTGAAGCGTTCTATAATAGTATTATTGGAAGTTATGAATGTATTTCGAAAATAAAAAAAGAAGATATTGAAAGAATCACAAACATGATTTTTAAGTTAATTATAAATTTGAATTATCTATTCGATCCTGAAAAGATATTTTTATATGGTTCAACGATTAATCATAATTTATTTAAGGAGTCATTAACAGCTAAAAAAATACCAACCAACGTATCTTTTTGTGAGCAGCTGGATAATAACTTAGCTTCTGCATATGCACTGATTAATGATTTTGAAAATGGGATAGAGTATTAATATGCATTTAGGATATCAAATTGATTTATGATTTTAAGAGAAGCAGCATAAACTAGCATTGGAGTAAACAGTTCCTTTGAATTTCGGCATACTATATACGAATTCGCTGTAGAAGTCCTCATTTGCGCTGGATAATTGGGAAGTAGAGTAATAAATTCGCATTGACTCTATGCCCCAACGAAGTGCCCCATTTTTTCAACTTATTGGGTGATTATTTGAAAACATTACTATAATGTTTAAAAGGTTGTTGCAAAGTGATTTGCAACGGCCTTTTTCTAAAAGTAATGGAAAGTAGAATGGCAAAATATGTAAGACTTTGGATGCGGATGAGTCTGACGGAATTTCCTTTGCATTGCACATAAAGACCCTGAAATACAGCAGATCAGTCTATAAAATACTAATTGCCATTCGTATACAACCCGTATCTGATTAGTATTGTAGCGTACAGGCTGGTAGTGTAATATTAACTTAAAGGAGCGTGAACAATATGGATTTCTTTGAAACAGTTTCAAAACGCGGCAGTTATCGTAGAGAGTTTGTAAATGAGATAATTCCACAGGAAGATCTTGAACAGATCATTATGGCAGGTATTAAGGCACCTTCCGGATATAATCACCAGACTACTTCATTTATCGTAATCACAAATAAAGAGTTCATGAAAAAACTGGCAACCATTATAGATACGCCTGCCATGCAAACAGCTTCAGCAATGATAATACCGCTTTCTGAGTACTGGCAAGCAGAAAATGGACTATCCTTTGAGATCGAGGACTACGCAAGTGCAATGGAAAATGTCATGCTGGCAATCACAGCGAAGGGCTATGCCGGCGTATGGATCGACGGACAGATCAAACTATGTGATGCCGGAGCACGGATAGCTGCGGTTCTGAATATACCGGAAGGAAAGCATATCCGCGCAATCATTCCGATGGGAATGCCAATTCATGAAGTGACGCAGCGGGAGAAGAAACCCTTGCAGGAACGGGTAACTTTCATTTCCTGATAGTCCCTGATTTCATATTGTCATCAGCCTCCGCGATTGTTTTGCTATCATGGTAGAGTATAAAGCGGAAGTTGATGTACAATATGGAAGAACGGCCTGTGGTTCCGGAATCCCAAAGGTTTCAGGAGCAGAAACAACCAAGTGATACTGATTTTAATTCAGCATGCATATGATCCGTATGGGCATGCATCAGGCCAGATCTTGAATCTCCGTGATGGGTTTTTCCCACATCTCGTAATATCTTCAGCACTTGATTTCCACCTCCGGTATCTATAATCAAATACCCTTGCTCATCGGTGATAGCAGTATTATAAGAATCTTATTGCCTGGGTATTCCCCTTTCTTTGTATTATCAGTTTCCTGAATTCTCTTGTTTTCCAAACCGTAAAAATTAATAACCTAAGCAAATGATAGTGGTTTAATGACTTTAATTCCTCACTGTGATATAATAAGTCAAGTGGGACTTTAAGTACGCATCAGTCATAAACATGGAAGCAATAGTACAGGCAATTTTGATTTTGCTATAATTATACAGCCGCCATCACACTGGGAGGATTTTTATGGGTGAGAGAAATGGGGGAGAAACTTGGACGACTATTCCGGGAGAACAGCGTTTGGGAGCGGAATTGTGGGAAGAGGCATTAGATAATAATTTACTCCAGATTGTTTTATCGGTGATTCAGGATGGAGTATGTATTCTAGGGATTGATTTGGATATTTTATATTCCAATATTGCATTGAAAAGTTGGTATAAAGAAAAGGGAAATGGCTTGGGACATAAATGTTATGAGCTTTATCATGATAGAAGTGAACCCTGTGAAGTCTGCCCAGTTCTTAAAACGATTGAGAGCCAACAACCGGAGATGGCCATACAGTATCACTGTTCCATAAAAGGGCAAAAGAAATGGCACCGGTTATTTAGTGTACCGATTCATGACCATGATGGAAATGTGTTTATGGTGATAGAATATGTGCGGGATATAACAAATGAACGAAAGAGTGTTTCTGAAAAAAAACTGGTAGAAGATCAAAACGAATTTTTACAAGAACTTTCAGCTAGAAAAGAAAAGGAAATGTATGACAGGGAAAAGAGTTATGTAAACAATGTAACAAAAGCTGTGAATTCAGTTTTGGGTTATTTGAAAGAAATTTTGGATAAAGAAAGTTATAGCATTGTTAAAAATCAGCTTGAAATGGGAATCATGGGCATACCTCAACAAATGAATCCTAAAGTAATAAGATTGTCAGAGAAAGAATTGACGATTGCAAAACTTATTAGGGCCGGATATGTGAGTAAAGAAATCGCGGATAAACTTTGCGTATCTAAAAAGGCAGTAGATTATCATAGAACCAATATTCGAAAGAAGTTAGGTCTGAACAATGGAGATAACTTACAAGATATCTTGAAAGAGTATATGAAAGATATATAATATATTTCTATATTAATGCTGCCATATAAAATAGTCTATCTGCAGCCTTAAAATACATTGACGATAGATTTGACCACAATTAACGGAAAAGCTATCCCTTAACGCAAATAGGGGATAGCTTTTAACCCTTTCGAATTTCTCTTTTGAAGGATATAAACCTGGACAAGGACTATCTAGTCTCGCTATTGAATATGACTATCAAAAAATCATGTAATTGTTTGTAACATATTGTTATGAACAAATAGGGTTGGCATATAATAGAATTAATAAGATCATTTGAGGATAGCTATGATCATACACGTTGTCCAACCTGGTGAAACCATCTTTACAATATCAGAGTATTATAAAATTCCTGTTGACAGATTAATATTGGAAAACGGAATTATTAACCCAGACAAATTAGCAATAGGTCAAACGATTGTGATTGTTCAACCTGAAACAGTTTATACCGTCCAAAATGGTGATACTTTAGAAAGTATTGCAGAGAAGCACGGTGTTTCAACAATGGAATTATTAAGAAACAATCCCTATCTCTCCGATAGAGAATATTTGTACTTCGGTGAAACGATTGTTATAAAATATCAAACGGATAAATCCAAAACAATTGCCACCAGTGGCTATATCTTTTCCTATATAGATAAATCTGTATTAATAAAAACACTTCCTTTTTTAACGTATTTGACTATTTTCAATTATAGAGCTACAAGTTTAGGAGAAATTATCGCAACTGCTGACGACACGGAACTTATCCAGCTGGCTAAATCATATGGTGTTGCGCCCATGTTGTTTGTTTCCACGATTTCGGGAGAGGGAATAGCCAGCCGTGAAGTGAACTATGAAATTTTAAATAATCCTGCTATACAGGATAGCCTTATTAATAATGCTCTTCAAATAGTAAAAGCAAAAGGTTATTATGGTATCAACATATATGTCGAAGACATCACCTTAGACAATATCAATAATATTGCAGAATATTTGAAAAAAGCTTCAGCGATATTTCATTCAGAGGGTGTAAGGATCGTGATCACTACAACACCGGTTACGAATAGCGAAATCCCATATGCCAGTTTTGAAAAATTAGACTATTCAAAATTTGCTGAATATGTGGATGGAATTATATTTTCATCTTATGACTGGGCAAGGTCTTACAGCTATCCAAGCTCAATCTTTCCGGTTGATTTTTTGAGAGGCTTGTTAGATTATGCGGTTAGTATCATTCCCTCTGAATTAATTTTTCTAGGTATCACCACACTTGGATATGATTGGACACTTCCCTATGTTCCCGGTGCCACAGAAGCCACTGTAATAACCAATGAAAATGCAGTACTAATTGCAGCGGATAATAATATACCAATACAATTTAATGAAGCGGCACAATCGCCTTATTTCTATTATATGGACAGTAGTGGAATTACGCATGTAATATGGTTTAAAGATGCAAGAAGCTTTGATGCACGGGCAGCGCTTGCAGGAGAATATAATCTTCAGGGTTTATCTCTTTGGACTGTTATGAGATTCGATGCCCAAATGTGGCTTATTATTAATAATCAATATTATATAGAGAGACGTTTGGGAATTAGTTAAACAATCATGTAATTTTAGTGATATTTAATAGTATTGATAACATGAACTGAAGTATGGTAAAATTCTAATTCAGTATGATTAACCAAAATAGCTTAAATTTAGTTGAAAGAAGGAAAAAGTAAACAATGGACAATCAGGAAATTATTGATAAATTAACGAAGGTATGCATCTGCAAAGGAGTTTCTAAACAAACAATAAAAAAAGCAATTTCAGAAGGTGCAGATACTGTTGAGAAAGTATGGAGTATGACGAATACTGGAAATGGCGGTTGTAAAGGAAGGCGATGTGGAGAAAAGATTCAGCAGATTTTGGATAACTGGGAAGAAGAAAAATATTTTTCGCATTGATTTTTAACCCGGCTAAGTGCCTTTATCTTATTAACTTATTGTGTGATTATAATTGCTATAATAATTATTAAAAAGGCCATTGCAAAGTGATTTGCAATGGCCTTTTTTTAACAAGGAAAGTAACAGTTTGAGCATTTTTCCTATGAAAAGATTCTGATTCGTGGCATTGCAGATAAAAAAAGATTTATAGATATAATCTATAAATGACCGGTTACTTATCGATTAAATCAATTGGACTCAACAGCAGTACCTACTTATAATTAATATAGCAAAAAATTATACATATTGGGAGAAGAAGTATTATGAAAAAAAGGGTACTAGGTGCATTGCTGTGTCTTTCCATGGCAGTATCACTGACCGCAGGATGTGCAGCAAAGTCAGAAAGTAAACCTGCTGACAGCGAGAAGAAGACAGAGAAAGAAGAAAAGACTGATGTAAAAGCCGATCCGGTGGATAAAAAAAAGGTGTACGTATCGCCGGACTGGGTACAAAGTGTCATTGACGGAAATCAGGAAGAATCATCTGATTATGTGATTCTGGAATGTGCATGGGGGGAGGAAGCAGATAATCCTGCATATACAGAAGGTCATATCAAGGGTTCTTATCATATGAATACGGATTATATAGAATCAGAAGAATACTGGAACATCCGCACGCCGGAAGAAATAGAAAAGCTGATGGCTGATTACGGTATAACAAAAGATACGACAGTCATCTGTTATGGAGCGGATGGAATAAATTCCGCAGATGACAGAGTTGCATTTACTCTGCTCTGGGCAGGAGTAGATAATGTAAAATGCTTAGATGGCGGGTTTGAGGCCTGGACGAAAGCCGGATACGGTACGGAAAAAGGCAGCAATAAGCCGAAAGCAACAGACAAGGCATTTGGAACAACAGTTCCCGCCCATCCGGAATATATTATTTCCATTGATGATGTAAAAGAAAAACTTGAGAGTGACAACAATTTCAAATTAGTGAGTATCAGAAGCAAGGCAGAATTCTCTGGAGAAACCAGCGGATACGGTTATATCGATAAAGCAGGAGAACCCAAAGGCGCGATTTGGGGACACGATACTGATGATGGTTCCTATAATAAGGCAGATGGAACGACAGTTGGTATTGATGAGCTGGAAGGATATTTAAAAGAATCCGGAGCCTCTCTTGACGATGAACTGGCATTTTACTGCGGAACAGGCTGGAGAGCCACAATCCCATTCCTGATCTGCTACGAGAACGGCTATACCAATGCTAAACTTTATGACGGAGGCTGGTATCAGTGGCAGATGGATGACAGTCTACCGGTGCAGGTAGGAGATCCTGAAGGCGGTAAATGTGAGTATACCACGGTAGGTAATCTTTCCAAGGACAAAGCAGCAAAATAACAATAAATATGTGAGCGCTGGACGCGGAAGCGGCAGCGCTTATTTTAACATGGGAAGATAGCAAAATGAAAAAGTTTGGATATTTTATTATGACCTTTGCAGAGATTCTATTTTTAACGGGTGCATACCTCATCCAATATTTTACACGTAAAAAAATGGGGATGGCAAGATATGTGATTTATAAAAGTCAAGGCTGGGAGCGTACGTTTCCCATGGAAACATTAAAATACACTTCGGTTTCAGTTTTGACAGCATTGACGGTTCTGCTTTTGGCAGCTTTGGTTATCAGGCGCAGGCAAAAGGGGAGACTGGAGGTTGCAATGCATATTGCCATGGTTATTCTCACAGCGTTGTATGGAACTTATACTTATATCAGCTCCACAAAGACGATGAGAGCGTACTATTTTATCAGTCTGATGCTTGGGGTGGCAGCGCTGTTGCAAATCATAAAAACAGGGGCGGTACATATGATGCGGGGAAAGAAAAGGAATGAAGAATAAAAAGATGTGGGTATTTGCAGGAACCATCATTACGATTCTTTGCTTGAATCATATATTTGGGTGGTCATCCTATATCAGCAATATGGATAATCTGGATTTTTTAAAGCAGGCGGTAGAGGATAATCTCCCCTATGCCATTGCAATCTATATGCTGCTCACCATTGCAGGCTGCGCCTTTCTGGCCCTTCCGGGAGTCACATTTGCAATTTTTGCAGGTCTCTTATTTGGACCCGTGCTGGGGACAATATGTTGTTCCGCGGCAACCACAATCGGGGCGGTTCTTGCATTTGCGGCTGGGCGGTTCTTTTTAAAAGACGCCGTCAGACCAATGGTAATAAAGAACAAATATTTAAATAAATGGTTGTTTGATAATTCAGGAAAAATCCAGTTGTTTGTCCTCATCATTACAAGGCTTGTACCGGTATTTCCCTATAACCTTCAAAACTTTGCCTACGGTATTACAGATATTAATTTCAGCACTTACATGATCGGTTCTCTGGTTTTCATGCTTCCGGGTACTGCGATGTACACAGTTGGTACGGCCGGGCTTGCGGACAAAGAAAACCGGATGCTGTATATGGGGATCGCGGCGATACTTGCAATTGGAGTGATGGGAATGGGAGTATTCTTAAAAAAGAGATACATACAGGAGGATCAGGATGGAAGATAAGCCGAGAATCATGGATCCGGATGCATGCATTCATTGCCATATCTGCAGGCAGCACTGTCTCTTTCTGGAAAAATACAACATAGATATTGGTGATAAAGAAAAGCTGGAGGAGCTTTCTTATCATTGCTTTTTATGCGGCAGATGTTCTGAAGTCTGTCCCAAAGGTATCGACGGAAGAGAAGTCGTTTTAGGAATGCGTAAGGAGCAGGTCCGGAGGAATGATGGACAGCTTCGTGAAAAGGGCTACGGAATGCTTGTAAGGGAGAAACAGAACTATTTATTTCAGAATTACGGTCTTGGGGCGAAGAAGAGTGTTCTTTTTCCAGGCTGTAATTTTCCAGCCTATTATCCCAAGACGACCAAGTACCTGATGGAACTGTTTCGGGAAAGAGCAGATGTTGGGACAGTATTTGACTGCTGCGGAAAGCCCATTGCAGAGCTTGGAATGGAGAAGCAGGAAGAAGAGATTATTGGAAGAATTGAGAAAAAGCTTAGAGAAATCGGTGTGGATGAAGTGATTACCCTTTGTCCAAATTGCTACGCTTATTTAAAACCCCGCCTGAACGTAAATGTAGTAAGTATATATGAAAAGCTACGGGAGCTTGGAATCGGGAAAATGATTGAAAGAAGACTTACCATATTTCCGCCTTGTCCGGACCGGGAAAATAAAGAGCAGTTGGACTTCATACGGGCGTTTTTAAAGGAAGAACCGAATCTGATCGCTCATGTGCAGTGCTGCGGGCTTGGAGGCTGCGCCGGGAATAAAGAAAAGGATCTGGCAAAACAGATGGTATGCAGCATCGGGCAGGAGAGTGAGAAGACCATATATACTTACTGTGCTTCCTGTTCAGGGAACTTTGTAAGAAAGGGATACAAGGATACAAAGCATATTCTTTTAGAAATACTAGAGAGAAACGAGGGGCCGGACACAGGCAGATCTGTGGTAAACCGAATGATGACAAAATACCGGAGAGAGAAAAATAATGGATAAAAAGAGTAAATGGATCAAGAAATTCGTGTTGATATTAGGGATTGGGGCTGCGATAGCTAGTTATTATGGGATACCATCAGTAAAAGAAACCATGAATCTGGTATTTAAAATGTTTGCAAGCGGCGATTTTGGAGTGGTGAAAGATTTCATTGCATCCTGGGGGGCGTATGCGGCCGTGATATCCTTTGGTCTTATGATATTTCAGTCAATAGCGGCACCTCTGCCAGCCTTCCTTATCACCTTTGCAAATGCCAATCTGTTTGGCTGGTGGCAGGGAGCGATCCTTTCATGGACAAGTGCCATGGCTGGAGCTGCGCTGTGCTTTTATATCGCAAGAGTTCTGGGAAGGGATGTGGCAGAAAAGTTTACAAGCAAGACCGGATTAAAACAGGTGGATTCTTTCTTTGAAAAGTATGGAAAAAGTGCGGTTCTGGTCTGCCGTCTTTTACCCTTTGTATCCTTTGACCTTGTAAGCTATGGAGCAGGACTAACTTCCATGTCATTTGGCTCCTTCTTTCTTGCAACCGGTATCGGTCAGCTTCCGGCGACCATTGTGTATTCCTATGTGGGAGGAATGCTGACAGGTGGTGCAAAATTATTTGTAACAGGGCTTATGATCTTGTTTGCATTATCTGCGTTCATTGTAATGGCAAGAAAAATACACGTGGAAAAACAAAGGCAAAAAGGAGAGAAATAAGAATGGGTACTTATGAAAGACAGCATATCACTTTTGAAGAAATCCAGGAATTATTCCTCCAGGGAATTGACTGTTCTCAGGTAGTTGCAGGGGAGTTTGCGGATGAATTAGAGGCCGATAAGAAACTGCTTAGGAAGGTTTCTGCCTCCTTTGGGGGAGGTATGCAGTGCGGGGAAACATGCGGCGCTGTTACGGGGGCTTTGATGGTGCTTGGAATGAAATACGGGCATAGTGAAGAGGGAGATACCAGGCAAAAGCAGATAATGATGCAGAAAACCGGGGAATTTAAGAGGCTGTTTGGGGAGAGATATCCTTCCTGTATCTGCCGTGATTTGCTGGGGCATGATATTTCAAAGAAGGAAGAACTGGCAAAGGTGATGGAGCAGGGGCTGCTTCTTCAGTTCTGCCCCAAAGTAGTGGAAGATACAATAGAAATTTTAGGAAAGATTATATAAATGAAACAGGCAATTATCATATTTACAAGAGTACCAATACCGGGAAGAACGAAGACCAGGATGATGCCCCAGCTTAGTCCGCGGCAATGTGCAAAGCTTCATATTTGTTTTTTAAAAGACATAAATAAGGAATGTGAAAAGTGCCGGGCAGATATTTTTGTCTGTTATACCGCGGAAGAGGATAAACAAAAGAGGTATCTAAAGGAAGTAATGGGAAAGCAAAAAGGGTACTTTCCGCAGCAGGGGGAACATCTGGGGGAACGGATGTACCGGGCATTGAAAGAAGTATTTGCTATGGGGTATGAGGAATGCATTCTGATAGGAACGGATGTGCCAGAACTGCGTTCCGGTGATCTAATGCGGGCATTTGAAGTGCTTAAAACCCAGGATGTGGTGTTCGGGAAAACACATGACGGAGGATATTATCTCGTAGGGATGAAGAAAGCCAGACGGGAAGCCTTTGGTCTTGACCAGTATGGACATGGAACGGTCTTAGAGGAAACCATAAAGGCTCTTTCCCAGGCTGGAATTACGGTGGGATATACGAAGAAGCATTGGGATATGGACACTCCATCGGATTTAAAAGAGTATCGGAAACGGATGCGCGTAAGGAAAGAACTGAAGCAGTCGGAAACCGGGCGGTATGTGGCTGGTATCAATCCGATCTCTATCATTATCCCTATATATAATGAAGAAAAAAGAATTGTAATGTTTCAGGAGCAGTTAAAGGAATTGCAGGGAAAATGTGAAATATTGTTTGTGGATGGGGGAAGTACAGACCGTACATTGGAATTAATAGATCCCGGATATACCGTGCTGCACAGTGAAAAAGGCAGGGGAAGGCAGATGAACGCAGGAGCGAAAGCAAGCTGTGGTGATATTCTGTTTTTCCTTCATTGTGACAGTGAGCTTCCGCCAAAGCCACTGGCGGAAATCAGGCGGGTGATGAGGGATCACCGGGCCGGTTGTTTTGGGATAGCATTTCACTCCCATAACTTTTTCATGTTTACATGCAGGGTGATTTCTAACCATAGAGTTAAGGACCGGAAGGTCATGTTTGGAGATCAGGGGATTTTTGTAGACCGGGAATTATTTTTTGAAGTTGGAATGTTTCCTGAGATTCCGATCATGGAAGACTACCAGTTTTCACTGACATTAAAGGAAAAAAGGGTGAAGCTTGGGATGGCAAGGAGAAGAATTTATACATCGGACCGGCGTTTTCCTAAAGGGACCGTACCAAAGCTAAAGCTCATGTGGAAAATGAACCGGCTTCGAAAAATGTACCGGGACGGAGCTTCCATAGAACAAATCTCGGATATGTACCGGGATATCAGATAGGGGGTGTTGAGATGGATCAGGTACAGGGATTAGAAGAATACATCAAATGGAAAGAATACCGGGAAAGGCTGGGGCTTCCTAAGGAGGTTACAGAAGAATACCGGATGCTGGCTCAGGGTGAATATAACAGAAACTACCTGTTTCTTCACCCGGTGACAGGGAAGAAGCTGATTCTAAGGGTGAATTTTGGAAGCCAAATGCATCTTCAAGATCAGATTGGATATGAATTCCAGGCATTGGAGCTGTTAAAAGATTCGGGACGCACGCCAAGACCCTTATATGTGGATGGAACGAAGGAAAAGCTTCCCTTTGGAGTAATGGTAATGGAGTACCTTCCCGGACATGCATTGGATTATGAAAAAGAACTGCTTTATGCAGCAGACTGCCTGGTGGATATACACAGCATTGACCTTGGAAAGGAGACGCCGCTGGTGGCACCGGACAATCCTTTAAAAGCAATTTTGGAAGAATGCGAAGAGATGTTTCGTACGTATGAAGAGTCCGCTCTTGGGGACGAAGGGAAGAAAAGAAAAATACGCAGGATGCTTGACAGAGGCTGGGAAAGGGCAGACAGTCTGCCAAACCCAGGCCACCGATGCTGCATTAACACAGAGCTGAATTCTACGAACTTCCTTATTAACGGGGAAGGAAAAGGGAATTACTTAATTGACTGGGAAAAGCCGATTTACGGTGATCCGGCACAGGATCTGGGTCACTTTCTTGCACCCACAACAACTTTCTGGAAGACCGATGTGATTTTAGAAAGTGAACAGATGGAGAAGTTTACAGATGTGTATATCAAAAAGGCTGCAGGTAGATTTAATGTTGACGGTCTGAAAGAACGGACCTGGGCATATATCCCCATTACGTGTCTGCGGGGTATCACCTGGTGTGCAATGGCCTGGGTGGAATATAAGCAGCCGGACAAAGAAATAATCAATGAATCCACAGCCCGTAAGCTGGAGGCGTATTTAAGCCATGGATTCCTGGATAAAATAGCAGGATTTGTTAGCTGATCGTTGATATATAAATATATGGAATAAATGAATCGGTAACTATGGCGATTCCGCTTAAATGAAGAGGAATTGTCTTAATAATCACCATAACATGGTGCTGAAAAAATATATACGCACCGAAAACCAAGGAGGAAGTATTTATGAAAAAGAAGTTTTTATCAGTAGTTTTAGTGTCAGCAATGACAGTATCCATGATTGCAGGATGCAGTTCTGGAAGTACGGGAGAGAAGAAAGAATCCGCAGCAGTGGAAAGCACAGTGGCAGCAGAAGGCACAACGGCAGGGGAAGTTACAGCAGCAGCAGAAAACACAGGGAAAGAGGAATACCAGTTTGTACCTGCTGGGGATGCAGTAAAGGCGGCAGCTGACGGGAAAACACATGTCCTTGATGTAAGAGAGTGGTCAAATTACGGGGCAGGAAGGGTTGCCAATTCGGAATGGTGTCCTATCTTCCCTCTGGAAGACGAATCCCTGGCAGATCAGATGAAAGCATATGCGGAAGAAAACTTAAAGGACGGAGAGAAAATCTATATTATCTGCAACAGCGGGCAAAGAGGGGCTCAGAAGTCAACAAAGGTGTTGGAAGAAGCCGGAATCGATGCAGGTCTTATCTACACAGTTGAAGGGGGAGCAAAAGCCCTGGCAAAAGAAAAAGGTGCGCTGACAACAAACCGTGCGGAAGAAGGTATAGATTGGCAGTATGCAAAAGCAGCCGATGTGATTGCAAAGAAGGATGCACAGATCGTTGATGTGCGTGATGATGATACATATGCAGGAGGCCATTTGGAGAATTCTCTTCAGGTGAATTTGAAAGATTTTGAAAGTGCCGATGCACAGACAGCAATGTATGAACTGGCAGCAGAGAAGCTTAATAAAGAAGAGCCGGTATATTTCTTATGCTACAGCGGAAATAAATGCGCAAAGACAGCGATTTCCGTGTTAAAGGATGCCGGATTTGATGAAAAGAATCTGTTTATCATTGAAAACGGGGCAAAAGACGGTGACGTCCAGGCAGCATTTGTAAAATAATAAGCCTGCGGTAAAACAGTGAGAGACGGAGAAAAGAGATGAAAAAAAGAATTTCGGCAGCGCTTCTGGCAGTTGCGATAGCTTTTTCCATGACAGCCTGCGGGAACAATGATCGACCAAAAGAAGAGAATAAAACGGATTCTGTAACAGAAGAGATGTCCTTCGACACAATGAAGGAAGAAGCAAAGGGCACTACCGTTACATTTTATGGATGGGGCGGGGATGAGAAACTGAATGAATGGCTGGACAATACCTTTGCACCGGCAATGAAGGAAACGTATGACATTACCATGGAACGTGTTCCAATGGATATTGATCAGGTATTAAGCCAATTGTCAGGAGAAATCCAGGCGGGC
>Ga0213825_1000062_pt1 | contig 96166 bp, 90 predicted proteins | sample MC6MC0900MG_FD_179896 | JGI IMG/M metagenome (GOLD analysis project Ga0213825, IMG submission 179896) | Enriched soil aggregate microbial communities from Iowa State University, Ames, United States - MC6-MC0900-MG | ecosystem: Environmental > Terrestrial > Soil > Unclassified | place: USA: Iowa...
GCCCATTGCGCCGATGGTACTGCACTCGTGAGGGTGTGGGAGAGTAGGTCACCGCCGGACTTAACTTAAAGAATGATGGTTTGAGGCCCTAACACACGGTGTGTTGGGGCCTCACCTGTTTAACCAGGCGGATGGTTAAGCCGACCGCGCACCTGAGGGCTTCATCCTTTTTATCTTCGCTGAAGTGGATAAGGTGTGTAGTAGATATAACAAGATCTTCTACATGAGGGGCTTTCCTTGACCACTGAAACTGCTAGTCCACTAACTTACCGCGACGATTCAATTCGTCCGCAGGACGATCTTTACCGCCACAGCAATGGCAAGTGGTTCGAGACTGCAACTATCCCTAGCGACCAGGGGATCTATGGTTCCTTCATGGAACTGCGAGATCAGGCTGAAGCAGCAGTTCACGCGATCATCAAGGATGCAGTGCAGGCTGTCGAATCCGGAACCGAAGTAGACCCAGCAGTCCAGCGAATCGCCCACCTCTACGGATCCTTCATGAATGAGGAAGTCATCGAGGAACGTGGGGCGGCACCAGTTGCTGGCTTCCTAGATGCCATCTCTAATATCCAGAGCACCGAACAACTGCTCGAGGTCACCGGCTCATTCCACCGTAAGGGCATCAGCGGCTTCTTAGACATTGGCGCCAGCAACGATGCAGGCAATCCAGATCGCAATCTGTTGACCTTCTTGCAGGGTGGACTTGGACTGCCAGATGAGTCCTACTACCGTGAGGATCAGTTCGCTGAAACCCTTGGCGACTACCAAGAGCACCTAATCCGTTTGCTGTCCCTGGGTGGTATCGCTGATGCTCAGTCGGCAGCCGCCAGCGTTGTAGAGCTCGAAAAGGCCATGGCCGCGCACCACTGGGACCGCGTCAAGGTTCGCGATGCACAGGCACGCTACAACCTGATGTCCGGTGCCGAGCTCTTTGATCTGTTCGCCGGACTTCAAACCTGGCTGGCTGGCGCCGGCATCGAGGAAAAGTACTACCAGGAAGTTGTCGTCTGGCAGCCAAGCTACCTTCAGGGTTTAGCGGAGCTGTTCGAGAGCACGCCGCTGGAAGCGTGGAAGAACTGGCTGCGCGTACAGGTAGTGCGTTCCTTCGCACCGTACCTGTCCAGTGATTTCGTCAACGAAAATTTCTCCTTCTACTCGGCCAAGCTCGGCGGTGTTGAACAGATCAAGGACCGTTGGAAGCGCGCCGTCGCCTTCACTGAAGGTGCCGTTGGCGAGGATATCGGCCAGTTGTATGTAGCCAAGAACTTCTCTGCTGAAGCTAAGAGTGCGATGGATGCACTAGTTCAGCGCCTCATCGAGGCCTACCGCATCTCCATCAGCGAGCTGTCCTGGATGAGCCCGGAGACCATTGACAAGGCGCTTGAGAAGCTCGGGCAGTTCCGTCCGAAGATCGGATACCCAAACGAGTGGATCGACTACTCCAGCATCACCACCGATCAGCTCGATGTCATTGCTAATCTGGCTGCAGCCAATGAGTTCGAGTTCCTGCGCGAACTGAAGAAGATCGATGACGGGGTGGACCGTGAGCTATGGTTCATGTTCCCGCAGACCGTCAACGCCTACTACCACCCGCTGCTCAACGAGATTGCCTTCCCAGCAGCCATCCTGCGACTGCCATTCTTCGACGTCACCCGCGACATGGCCTCCAACTTCGGTGCCATCGGTGCGGTCATCGGCCACGAAATTGGGCACGGTTTTGACGACCAGGGCTCGCAGTTCGACGGTACCGGCCAACTACGAAACTGGTGGACCGATGAAGATCGTGCCTCCTTTGAGAAGCTGACCGGCAAGCTGGTTGAGCAGTACAACGCACTGTCCCCTTCCGAGGCTCCAGATCATAAGGTCAACGGTGCGCTGACCCTCGGAGAGAACATCGGCGACCTCGGCGGCCTGGGTATCGCCTACAAGGCCTATAAGCTCGAGCTGGCAGCCCGCGGGATAGAGGAAGACGAGGTCATCAACGGCATCACCGGCGACCAGCGCTTCTTCTACTCATGGGCTGAATGTTGGCGGACGCTGATCCGCCCGGAAACCGCGGTAGTTCGGGTGACCACCGACCCGCACGCACCAGGCGAATTCCGATGCAACCAGGTCCCGAAGAACCTCACGGCCTTCCACGAAGCCTTCGGTACGCAGCCGGGCGACGGAATGTGGTTGGATCCGGCGGACCGGGTAGAAATCTGGTAGGACCCACAATTTGATGAGCAGGCACGGGCAAAGTTGGATATGCCCGTGCCTGCTTCATGCATCGGGCCAAAGTCACTGTGTAAGGCTGATCATGTAGGGCTTTGCCCATGCGATATGGCACGTAGAATGGACTACTGTGACTTCCGAAAATAATTCCGCACAGGCCCCAGATCCAAACGACCAGCGACAGGTGCGCACCGATAAGCGCAACCAGCTGCTGGCCAAGGGCGAAGAAGCCTTCCCGGTAGGCGTCGCTCGCACTCACTCCCTGCAGGAGATCCGCGACAAGTACGAGCACCTTGAAGCCGGCGAAGAAACCGAAGACGTCGTTGGCGTTGTCGGTCGCATCGTTTTCATGCGCAATACCGGCAAGCTGTGCTTCGCAACCCTTCAGGAAGGCGGCCAGAAGGGCGAAGGCGTACGCCTCCAGGTAATGCTGTCGCTGGCCAACGTTGGCGAAGAACGTCTGGCCCAGTGGAAGTCCCTCGTCGATCTCGGCGACCACGTTTTCATCTCCGGCAAGGTCATCTCCTCGCGTCGTGGCGAACTGTCCATCATGGCCGATCAGTGGCAGATGGCTTCCAAGGCACTGCGTCCATTGCCGGTGCTGCACGCTGACCTGAACGAAGAAACCCGAGTGCGCCAGCGCTACGCCGATCTGATCGTGCGCAATGAAGCCCGCGAGATGGTCTACAAGCGTGCCGCTATTGTTCGCGCCGTGCGCAACACCCTGGAGAACCACAGCTACGTTGAGGTTGAGACCCCAATGCTGCAGCTGGTCCACGGCGGTGCCTCGGCTCGTCCCTTCAAGACCCACCTGAACGCTTTTGACCAGGAAATGACCCTGCGCATCGCTACCGAGCTGTACCTCAAGCGCTGTGTTGTCGGTGGCGTGGACCGCGTGTTCGAGGTCGGACGCATCTTCCGCAATGAAGGTGTGGATTCGACCCACTCGCCGGAATTCACCACGCTGGAATGCTATGAAGCATACGCAGACCAGTACGTGATGGCAGATCGCATGAAGGAAATCATCCTTAATGCTGCCGATGCCATTGGCGCTGGCCGTACCGTCGAGACTCCCCGCGGCACCGCGAACCTGGATGGCGAATGGCGCTGGTTGAGCGTATACCCTGGCCTGTCCGAGGCTGTAGGCGTAGAAATCACCCCAGATACCGATGCTTCGGTACTGCGTGAAGTCGCTGCCAAGCACGAGGTCAAGATCGACCCAGCCTGGGGCGCCCAGAAGCTGGTTATCGAGCTCTTCGGCGAAATTGTTGAGCCAACCTTGATCGACCCAACCTTCGTCTGCGATTACCCGCCACTGGCTCAGCCGTTGGCTCGCCCGCACCGTTCGAAGCCAGGGGTTATCGAGGCTTGGGACTTGATCATCGGCGGTATGGAACGTGGAACCGCGTTCTCCGAGCTGATCGACCCGGTCATTCAGCGCGAACGGCTCACCGAGCAGTCCCTGTTGGCCGCCGGCGGCGACCCAGAAGCGATGCAGCTTGATGAAGACTTCCTGCGTGCCCTGGAATACGGTGCCCCGCCAATGGGTGGCATCGGCTTGGGCATTGACCGCTTGGTGATGCTCTTTACCAATGTGGGTATCCGCGAAACCATTCTCTTCCCACTGCTAAAGCCGGAGGCATAACATGCCATATATCGAGGCAATTGTTCCGACTATCTGTCTGGCGTTGCTTTTTTGGTACGTGATGAAAGCAATAACAAACGCGGATCGAAAAGAGCGTCAGGCCGAAGCGGAAGCAGATGCGCTTATTCAAAATCGTTCGGATTCCAATAATCCGACGAACGAGAATTAGGGTATTCCTGAAAGAACCTTGTGAATTCTGATGATAATTAGAATTATCAGATGCTATTTGTATAAGCTTGAACATTGAAAAGGGCTCGTGGGTCTAAACCCATAGTCCAGTACATTCAAGCTCGGAGGAATCCTCAGATGGCACGTCAGGTTCAAATTGCCCTGATTGATGATATTGATGGTAGCGAAGCAACCGAATCAATTGCTTTTAGTGTTGCTGGCCAGCACTTCGAGATTGATTTGAACGACGAGCATGCTGCACAATTCCATGCGGCTATTGAACCGTATGTAGAGGCTGCACGTTCATCGAAGCAGACTGCAACCAGCGAAGCCCCAGCAATTCGTGCTTGGGCAAAAGAAAATAATATCAAGGTCAACGCCCGCGGGCGCCTGAATGCAGAAGTTGTAGATTCCTACAATGCAGCCATGCGCAAGGGTGGACGCAACCGCACGAAGTAATTCATTCGGTTGAAGATAGACTTCAAATGAGTCGGCACATTCAATGTGCCGACTCATTTGCTTATAACGGTGACTGTGATAAGTCCATTTAATTTTGTTGAAGATAATAGTATTTGTGCAACAACTAAAAATGACATTTGCTCCCAGCTCAAGGGTCACCGATCGGTGAAGAAGTAACCGATCGGGTTATCCCCGTGGCGAACAAGGGCGAATTGAGGGCGCTAGATGCGTAGCATCGAGTTATTGGTAAGCAAGGAGTGTGCCGAAGATGTTTGAGAGATTTACCGACCGTGCCCGTCGAGTTGTCGTGCTCGCCCAAGAAGAGGCGCGCATGCTCAACCACAACTACATCGGCACCGAGCACCTGCTGCTCGGGCTAATCCACGAAGGTGACGGTGTCGCCGCGAAGGCGCTCGAGTCGCTGAATATTTCGTTGGGTGCCGTGCGTGAGCAGGTTCAGGAGATTATCGGTAAGGGCCAGCAGGCACCTTCCGGTCATATCCCGTTCACTCCTCGCGCCAAAAAGGTTTTGGAGCTCTCGCTGCGCGAAGCGTTGCAGCTGGGACATAACTACATTGGTACCGAGCACATCCTGCTCGGCCTGATCCGCGAGGGCGAAGGCGTAGCTGCCCAGGTTCTCGTGAAGCTGGGTGCAGACCTTGGCCGCGTGCGCCAGCAGGTTATCCAGCTGCTCTCGGGCTACCAGGGTGGCAAGGAAACTGCCGCCGCTGGTGTTAGCTCGGGTGGCCAGCAGGAGGGTACCCCGGCCGGTTCAGCAGTACTGGACCAGTTCGGTCGCAACCTCACCGCCGCAGCCCGTGAAGGCAAGCTGGACCCGGTGATTGGCCGCGAGCACGAGATGGAACGCGTCATGCAGGTCCTCTCGCGCCGTACCAAGAACAACCCGGTTCTTATTGGTGAACCTGGTGTGGGTAAGACCGCTGTGGTTGAAGGTCTGGCTCAGTCGATCGTTCGCGGTGACGTACCAGAAACCATCAAGGACAAGCAGCTCTACACCTTGGACCTCGGTTCCCTGGTTGCCGGCTCGCGTTACCGCGGTGACTTCGAAGAGCGCCTGAAGAAGGTGCTCAAGGAAATCCGCACCCGTGGCGACATCATCTTGTTCATCGACGAGATCCACACCCTGGTGGGTGCCGGTGCCGCCGAGGGAGCTATTGATGCTGCTTCGATCCTCAAGCCTATGCTGGCTCGTGGAGAACTGCAGACCATCGGTGCAACGACCCTTGATGAGTACCGCAAGAACATCGAGAAGGATGCAGCGCTTGAGCGCCGCTTCCAGCCGATCCAGGTCAAGGAACCAACCGTTGAGCTGACTACGCAGATCCTGCGTGGCCTGCGTGACCGCTACGAGGCACACCACCGCGTGACCATCACCGATGGTGCGCTGCAGGCTGCCGCAACGCTGGCTCACCGCTACATCTCGGACCGCTTCCTGCCAGATAAGGCAGTGGACCTGATCGATGAAGCCGGTGCCCGCCTGCGCATCCAGCGTATGACCGCACCTCCTGCCCTGAAGGAAATGGACGAGGAGATCGCGACCGTACGCCTGGAGAAGGAAGCGGCGATCGACGCACAGGACTTCGAAGGTGCAGCCTCGCTGCGCGACAAGGAGTCCAAGCTGATCGAGGCGCGCAACGAGAAGGAAAAGTCGTGGCGCAACGGTGACATGGATGAAGTATCCGAGGTCACCGAAGAGCTGATTGCTGAAGTTCTGGCTAACTCCACCGGTATCCCGGTTGTGAAGCTGACCGAGGAAGAGTCCTCGCGTCTGCTGAACATGGAACAAGAACTGCACAAGCGTGTAATCGGCCAGGATTCGGCCATCAAGGCCATCTCCCAGGCGATCCGCCGCACCCGTGCAGGCCTGAAGGATCCAAACCGCCCGGGTGGCTCGTTCATCTTCGCCGGCCCAACCGGTGTTGGTAAGACCGAGCTGGCCAAGGCGCTAGCAGAGTTCCTCTTCGGTGAAGAAGATGCGCTGATCACCCTGGACATGTCCGAATACTCGGAGAAGCACACCGTTTCCCGACTCTTCGGTGCCCCTCCAGGCTACGTAGGCTATGAAGAAGGCGGACAGCTGACCGAAAAGGTTCGTCGTCGTCCATTCTCCGTAGTGCTCTTCGATGAGGTTGAAAAGGCCCACGCCGACCTGTTCAACTCGCTGCTGCAGATTCTGGAAGACGGCCGCTTGACCGACTCCCAGGGCCGTGTGGTGGACTTCAAGAACACCATCATCATCATGACCACCAATCTCGGTACCCGTGACATCTCTAAGGGTGTGATGACCGGCTTCCAGTCGGCCGCGGATACCAAGACCGGTTATGAGCGGATGCAGGCCAAGGTGCAGGAAGAGTTGCGTCAGCACTTCCGCCCTGAATTCCTGAACCGTGTTGATGACACCGTGGTCTTCCCTCAGCTGAACCAGGAAGAGATCGAAGAGATCGTCGACCTGTTCGTTGGCCGCCTGGCCAAGCGCCTGAAGGAACGCGAAATGACCATCGAGCTGACCCAAGCAGCTCGCAGCCTGCTGGCACAGCGCGGCTACGACCCAGCCATGGGTGCCCGTCCGCTGCGCCGTACCATTCAGCGCGACATTGAAGATCAGCTCTCCGAGCGGATCCTCTTCGGCCAGATTGTGGCTGGCCAGAATGTCATCGTGGACGTCGAAGGCGAGGGGGAGACCCAGAAGTTCGTCTTCCGCGCCGAAGGCGGCCCAGGTCAGCTGGAAGGCGAGCCGGCACCGGCTGCGCTGGAAAGCTAAGCAGCACCCGTAACTCACATCGAGCCGTGGAACCAGATCATTGGTTCCACGGCTCGTTGCTTTAACACCCATTTGTCGTAGGCTGATTCCATGAAGCGAAGCGGAATCGGCCAACTCGTTGTTATTTCGTGCTTGTCAATCGCGGCCTACGCTGTGCTTTACGTAGTGCTACGACCGCTATTGCCCGACCAGCTAGTACGTCACGCAGGTCCAGACGGCGAGGGCTTCAGTCCGCTATGGGTCACGGTCTTAGTCGTTGGTGCTGTGGCAGCGCTCAGCTTGCTGATCGGCCTTTTGGTCTATCGCGACTTCACCAATCTTGGACATTGGTATCCCGGCCCAAAGGCCATCGTTGTGTGCTTCCTGGCCGCGGGTTATGGCCTACTCGGGCTGGGCGTATCGATGCTTATCACCGCACTTGGACAGTCAGCGCAGGATCATACTTCCCTGCCAATTGGGATGGGCCTGCTTGGGTTACTAATCATCTTTGGGCTTTCAGCGGGACTGCTCGCTCGGTCGTTGCCGCGCGCGAAGCAGGAAACTCTCGATGTATAGAATCGTTTCCTAGACAGCTAAGTGGCTGCCGCTTTTACGACGCGGTGCCGTTGAGCAGTCATTGCCGACCAGGTCGGCCAGATGAGAATGGAAAAAGATGTCCACCCGACATGAATCAAATTCAGGTCTCGTCTGGAACGTCCAGCGAGAAAGTATCCGGCTTGGGAACAACCAAGCGGAGAAGCTGACTTCCGTTCGCATTCGCAAGTTGCCGGAAGACGGCCGCTTTGATGATGAGCTGAAAGCGGTTCATCCTGACGTTGGACTCATTGACTTCATACTCGATGAACAAGACGACTCAGAACCGATCGTTGACCTCACAGGGATAAGCCAACTCCGCAACGTGAAGGTAATTAACATCGACGCGAAGAATCAGGTGCTACGCGAAGATCCAGGAAATGTATCCAAGCTTCCATTGGTACGAGTCATTGCCACGTATGTTAAGGGTGTGAGCGAGGCCCTGATCCAAAGTCCCGACTTGCAATCTTTGCAACTCGAAGGCGCTCCAATGGACATTCTTGAATCTACATCCCGTGCGCTGAGCACGGTGACCTTGAGTAAATTGACGCAGTCCAAAACTCAATCTGCTTGGGACAAGCTATCAACCTTGAAAGAACTTAACGTTGAGAACTCCGGTACAGTTCACGTTTCCCCTCCGTCAAATCAATGGCCTGAGATAGTCAGCTTCATCTCAGTGGCATCACTCATGGACATTGTGAAGGCTTCACAATGTCTGCCCTTTAAATTCCTGTATTTGGAGGGTATCCGCATATTTGATCCCGGAGCTTCTTTTTGGGATCTGAAGGCCAAGCGAGTCACAGTTGGTTTTGCGACGAAACCACCTAAATGGCTTGTGGATGCTTGGCCTATGCGCTCGGCCGACTGGGCTGACTGGCTCGTAGTTCCCTATCATCCGAGCCTGCCTGGCTCAGAAGATTCGGTTCATGAGGAATACGACACTACTGATGAATTAAGCCGGAATTCCACAGGATAAAGAACCTGGAGAAGTTGTTTTACTGCGAGCGAACCATCAATGGCGGAATAATCACTAACGCCAGCGATTATGGGGCATGGAGTACACCGATGAGTGATGGCTGCCCATATCCGTGGGAGCCATCACGCACGGGAGCGCATCCACTTTAGTACGGATCCGTGGCTTGCAGGGTATGCCGAAACCAGTGTGGCCTTATTACCGCAGCGACTAGCGCCCCACCGCCTTAGCGACCAACTGCGCGATCAGCTGCTCATGCTGCTTATCTAGCGCGGTAATCGCAAAAGAGGTGGGCCAGAACGTGCCCTCATCAAGCTGTGCAACATCGTTAAACCCAAAGGTCAGGTAACGGGCGTCAAACTTCTTGGCGTCCTGGATAAAGCAGAGGATCTTGCCATCCAAAGCGTAGGCCGGCATGCCGTACCAGGTCTTGGGTTCCAATTCCGGAGCAGTGTCGGTAATGATCTGATGCAGTTTTTCGGCGAGCACCTTGTCGGTGCCTTGGAAGGAGGCGATCTTCTCGTCGAGATCCTTGCGCGCCTGGTCGGCCTTTTCGGCCTTGGTCATGCGCTTCTTCGGTGCCCGCACCTCTGCCGCGCGTTCCTTCATCGCCGCTTTTTCGGCCGTCGAAAAACCTTCCTGCTCTGCCTCGCTCATTTCTACTGCCCCTTCATCGCTTGGTTGATCCTGACCATGTTGCCTGACGGGTCCCTGAAGGCGCAGTCGCGCGGACCCCACGGCTGATCCATGGGTTCTTGCAGGACCTCGGCTCCCGCAGCGCTGAGCGATTCGAACAACGGGTCAAGCTCATCAACTCTGAGCACTAGGCCGCCCAAAGCACCCTTGGCGACAAGTTCGGCCAGGGCCTGAGCGTCATCCTCAGAACGTCCGGCACCCGGAGCCGAAAGCACCAGGTTCAAGCCTGGCTGCCCCGGCATGCCAAGCGAAACCCAACGGAAGCCGGCGTTGGCCACATCGGAGACTACTTCTAATCCCAGCCCGTCGCGGTAAAAACCCAGGGCTTCATCAACATCGAGGACAGTGACGGGGACGTATTGAACTGAAATCTGTGTCATGCCTTCAGCCTATGTACCGGCAGAACACCGTGCTTCTTCAAAACTGCTCAGAATCTTGACGGCCGCAACAAGATCTTGGCAATACACGCGGGGATCTGCTCAGAATCCTCATGATCACGTTCCCTGTATGCGGTCGGAGTCTCGCCCACCACCTCGGTGAAGCGTGAGCTGAACGAGCCCAGGGAACTCCAGCCAACCTGCATGCAGGTATCGGTGACCGAGACTCCGGAACGCAAAAGGTGCATGGCCCGCTCGATGCGCCGGGTCAGCAGGTAGGAATAGGGCGTCTCACCGTAGACCCGCTTGAACTCACGCGAAAAGTGAGCGGGGGACATCAGCGCTTTGCCGGCCATCGCCGGGACATCCAGCGGTTGATCGTAGTGCCGGTCCATTAGATCTTTGGCCCGTCGAAGATGAGCCAGTGTCTTCAACGTCTGGTTCTCCATGAGCTATCGTCTCCGAGCCGAACGGAGCACCAGGAAGAGGCCCAGCAACGTACAGCACAGGTATACGCCGATCACGCAGATCCAGCCTGCGGTGAACCCGCCAGAAGACCCAACCAGAAGCCCCATGGCCAAGGGGCCCACAGTGAAGCCACCAAATTGCCCGGCAGAGACCAAGCCACTGGAGCTGCCCAGACGACTGGCCGGAACCACACGCAGCAGCGCCGCCATTAACACCACCGAGACCCCAAGTGCAGAGGCGCCGTGCAGTGCCACCGCAACCCAAAGAAGAATCGGCGAATGCAGCTGCTGAGCCAGCAGGAAACTGGCGCCACCGCAGGTGGCCAGTACCGCCAATAAAAGCAAGAGCTTAGGTGCGGCGACTCCGCGGGACATCATTTGGCCCCAGCCAACTCGTGCACTGACCCCCACAATCCCGGCCACTGCAGCAGTCAGCCCGCCGGCGACCAGTGAAAAGTCCAATTCACGCACGGCGAAGAGCGCCAAGTAGACGTTGGTTGCTTGCACACCCACACCGTTGATAAACCCGAAAAGGCTCAATGCGTAGATGATGAATCGGGTGGAGGTCGCTGCGCTGGTGACCGGTTTGCTGTTATCCGTAGGGTCCGGACTGCTCTGCGACGGCGCCGGGGCAGCAAGCAACGGGGCAGCATTAATGATGCGCAGAGACAGGATTGCGAGCCCGGCGGCCAGCACTGCTCCGGCCAGTGAGGCCCCCTGCCAGCCGATGAAGCCAGCCAACAACGGAAAGCCGAGGCTGCCGACCAACTGGGAGACCTGAACTCCGGACTGCTTAATCCCGGTCCAGGTAATGCGTTGGGCGCTGGGCACACGTTGGGCCAGGATCCGGTTGGTCACCCCGTTGGGAAATGACTGGGCGAAGCCGGCGATCCCCGAAGCCACGAGTAGCAGCGCATATCCGGCGTCTACTGCAGCCAAGCCCATGGCCAGAGCCGCAGTGCCAAAAATGATCAGCATCAACCGGGCATCGGGCTGGCTATCGGAGAACTTCCCGAACACCACATTGCCGATGGCGGCGCAGCCGAAGCAGACGGTCGCCAAGAGCCCAAATTGGGACTCGCTGATCCCCAGATCCCGGATCACCAAGTCGCTGGTGGCACTCAGCCCATAGTTCAACAGCGGTGCTATGCCGACCGCCGCAAGGAGGATGGCCAGCAGCCCGAATCCGGGGCGCGCTTGCTTGATTGGCATCCTCATCCTTAGTGTGGTGCTGCTGTGCTTCTAGCTAAGTTTTGCACAGGCCCCGGCATTCACGGTCACTATGACATTTCTGGCATCGGCTTAGAATCTGCCCGCCAACGGGCATAGGATTTGAAGGTGAATACTTTTACCGTCCGCTCCGCCAAAACCAGTGATGTCCAAGCCATTCGAGACCTAGTTCGACCGTTGGCCGAAGAACGCATCTTGCTGGATAAGGAAGCGGTCACCTACTACGAGTCCATCCAGGAATTTGTAGTAGCCCAAGACGCGGACGGAAATGTTGTCGGTTGCGGCGGCCTGCATGTGATCTGGGAAGACATCGCCGAGATTCGCACCCTGGCCTCCTCCGATTCGGTGCGCGGCATGGGCGTCGGGCATGTGCTGATGCAGGAACTGCTGCGCCGGGCCAAGGCCGTCGGGGTCACCCGGGTCTTCTGCCTGACCTTCGAGGTCGCCTTCTTTGAACGCCAAGGCTTTTCCGTGATGGCCGACCAGAGCGCGGTAGACCCCGCGGTGTACCAAGAAATCTTGCTCTCCAGGGATGAAGGCGTGGCCGAATTCCTGGACCTGGCCCGGGTCAAGCCCAATACCCTGGGCAATACCCGCATGATCATCGCCCTGGACTAGCCCCGGCTAGTCCATCCGGTCATAGCGAGCGCGCAACAGCAGGTACAGCGCATAGCTGATCAGGCCTGCGGCGATGGCAGCTAAGATCACCGAACCATAAGCCTGGTCGCGGATCGCCTTCAACGCTCCGTCGATACCACTGGCTTCTTCGGGATCCTGGTGGATGGTGGCCACGATGAACAGCAATCCCAAGGCGCCAAGCACCAAGCCCTTGGCTGGGTAGCCGATCATCCCGGAATAGCTGATCGCGGAGGAAATTTCGCGCCGGCTAGAACGGTGCAAATCATCAAGGTACTTTTTGCTCACGCCCTTGTAGATGTAATACCCGGCCATCACCAACAGCACCACACCGAGAACGATCAATGCCACCTGCCCTGCCAAGGACTTCATCAGTTCACCGCTCAGGCTCGTGGCGGTTTGCCCCGAATCGCTGGGACTGCCCACGGCAAAACGGCCAAAGGTGAACCCCACGGCCAAAAATACGATGCCTGTGCCCGCAAATTTGAGGCGTTCTGGCACTTTCTTCTCGGGCAGCAGCATCTGCGCCAGCGACCACAACCCCAGCAAGAGCGCGCCGATGGCGCAGATCCACAGCATCACCATGCCAAAAGGTTGAGCGGACAATGCCCGCATTGCCCCGCTCTGGTCGGCTTGGGCTTTACCTCCACTGGCTACGACCGCCGCAAGCACGCCCATGGTGGCGTGCAAAATGCCATTGGCGATGTAGCCCAGCCGGGCCAGGCGCTCAAAGAATGGGTGTCGTGCGGCCTGCCGGGCAGCGGCAGCGGGATCAACCGAAGCGTTCATTCGCTAAGCATAACTAGGATGGCAAGCTCACGCGGTCATCTTCGAGCACCGCCAGCCCATCCTTGAGCAAACCAGCAAGGGCGCGCTCACGCTGCACGGTTTCGGCCTGCAATTGATCCAGCGCCACATAGGCGGCATGCTTTTGCCTGCCAAGGTCCGCAAGGAAGGAATCGCGCGGCACCGGACGCTCATGCTCACGCAGAACCGCCATGATCGCACCGCGAACCTGGCGGTCGGTACCCTTCCAAGCCTGGCCCTTGGGTGTGTAGTGCGGGGCGGGCTGGCCAGCGGCAATCCATGCACAATGCTCGAAGACCGGGCAGACATCGCATTTTGGGCTGCGTGCGGTGCAGACCAACGCACCGAGCTCCATCACCGAGATATTCCAGAGCCTTGCGGTCGCGTCATCCTCGGGCTGCACCAGCTGGGCGCGGGCAAATTCACTGGCGCGCGGACTGGGTTCAGGCAGCGCCATGCCGCCAAAGAGCCTGGCGTGGACCCGCCGGATATTGGTATCAACCACCACGGTGCGCTCGCCAAAGGCAAAACAGGCAATGGCGGCGGCCGTGTAGTCGCCAATGCCCGGCAAAGCACGCAACGCCTGTTCGGTGCGCGGCACCTCGCCGTTGTATTCGGTGGTGATTTCCACGGCGGCAGCATGCAAACGCTGGGCCCTGCGCGGGTAGCCCAAACGGCCCCAAGCCTTAAGCGCTTCGGAAAGCGGTTCGGCCGCCAGGTCTTGAGGCCTTGGCCAGCGGCGCATCCACTCTTCCCAGACCGGCAAAACCCGCACCACCGGGGTCTGCTGGAGCATGAATTCGCTGACCATAACTTCCCAGCCGGTCACGTCGTCTTTGCGCCACGGCAGGTCCCGGGAGTTCTTTTGGTACCAGTGATTGATTTGGTGATGGATTTGTTGCACCACACCACTGTAGCCAACGACGCTTCATTGCCTCGATTCCCCTGCCATTACCGGGATCCCGGGCTCCAATGAATTAGCCTTAAGCCATGAGCAATGCACCAGGGGGAAAGCTTTCAGCCAGCGTCTATCGGCGCCGGCGCATCACCGTTGCGGTGATCGCCGTGGTTCTGGCGGGCTTGATCATCTGGGGTGTTGTGGCCATTGCCGGGATGCTCTCCCCGGATCCGCAGGCACCCGCCGCACCGGCCCCATCCGCCCAGTCCAGTGCGCCAACTCAAAGCCCGGAATCCGAAGCGGACGCAGGCAAAAAATGCAGCGCCGACGAGGTGAAAGTGACCGCCTCCACCGATGCAAAAAGCTATGCTGCCGGCAAGAAGCCGGTACTGATCCTGAGTGTGGAAAACACCTCAAAGCGCGAGTGCGAACTGAACGTTGGCACCAATATGCAGGAATTCTTGATCTCCAGCGGAGCGGACCGGGTCTTCTCCACCGTGGACTGCCTGCAAAATGGCGAAGACGTACCACTGGTCTTCGCCGCCGGGCAGAAGGAGAACGCCCGCTTCACCTGGAACCGGGACCGTTCGGCGCCGGGCTGCAAGGCAGTGGGGGCGCAGCCACGTCCGGGAACCTATAAGTTCACTGCGGCCATCGGCGAGTTCGAATCCGAGCCGGTGACCTTCACCCTGGACTAGGGTCCTAGATGTAGCGCTCGAGCAGCGAGGACTCGGCCATGCGGGCCAGCCCCTCGCGGATGGAACGGGCACGCTGTTCGCCCACCCCTTCAATTTCCATCAACGCCGTCGTTGAAGCCGCCATCAGCAGCTGCAAATTATCAAAGGACGCCACCAGCCGGTCGCCAATAGCCTTGGGCACCGAACGAATCTGCGAGAGCAAACGGTAGCCCTTGGGTGTGAGCTGGTCATCGTGCCCGATGGTGCCCTGCGGGAACAGGATCTTGGTCAATCCCTCAAGATCGATCAGCTGCGCGTCGGAGACCTCATGCAGCCGCTCCAGGGCAACCTCAATATCGAGCTCCTGGCCTTCGGCCTGCGCATAGTCGCGCATCAGCAGATGGTTGTCGATCTGGATTCCGGAAAGCAATTCGGCGTGCTGCGCAGCTAGCAAACGCCCATCGATGCCCAGTTCCAAAACATAGCGGGAGATTTCCTCGCTGGTCCGGCGCAGCATTTCGGTGCGTTGCAGGACCGCCAAAACTTCGCGCGCGGTGGCCACATCTTCAATTTCGGCAGCTGAGAGTGCACTGGTGACCTGGTCCAGTCGGTGGCGGTAGCGCTCCAGGGTGGCGATCGCCTGATTGCCTCGTGCCAGCAGACGTTCGGCAGGTTCGAGCACGTGGCGCTCGCCGGCGGCATAGAGCGTAATGGTCTGCATGGACTGGGACACGGAGATGGTCGGGAAACCTGTCTGGGCGGCCACGCGTTCCGCGGTGCGGTGGCGTGTACCCGATTCCTGGGTGTCGATCTGTGCGTCGGGCATCAGCTGCACCCCGGCCTGCAGGATCTGCCGAGCGGTGCCGTCGAGGATGATCGCTCCGTCCATTTTGGCCAGTTCGCGAAGGCGGGTAGGGGTGTATTCGGTGTTGATCCGGAACCCACCGGAGCTGATGGATTCAACAACCTTGTCATGTCCCAGGACGATCAGCGCGCCGGTGCGGCCACGCTGAATGCGCTCAAGGCCCTGGGCAAGTTCGGTGCCCGGAGCGATCTGCGCCAAGATGGCAAGAAATCCGGGGGATGGGTTCGCTTTCAACTTGCGTCCTTTCGGCGGGCGGCAACACTCTAGTTTATCGTGTCGGCTTCTGCCGCTGGGCGAAAGCGATATCCAAAGCCTGGGCAATGTTCTCCACCTGGAAAACGCGGATCCCGTCCGGAATATTTTTTAGTGGCTCCGGGGTGGCCGGGGCCATCGCAAAGGAGAAGCCAAGACGCTGCGCCTCGGTGATGCGCCGGGAGATTTCAGGTACCTGGCGTACTTCGCCGGCCAACCCCACTTCGCCAAAAGCCACAAAATCCTGTGGCAACGGGAACTCGTTCATCGAGGAAGCCAATGCCAGCGCGCAAGCCAAATCCGCGGCCGGCTCGGTAATCTTGACCCCGCCGACGGTGGCGATATAGGAGTCCATGGAGGATAAATCCATATGTGCGCGAGCCTGCAGGACCGCGACCACCATCTGCGCGCGGGCAGCATCCAGGCCGCTGGTGGCGCGCCGGGCGGCGGGGGCGTTGCTGCGCGAGAGCAACGTCTGAACTTCTGCGACCAACGGGCGCCGGCCTTCCAAAGTTACGGTGATGCAGGTGCCGGGCACCGGAGTGCGGGTGCGGGTGACAAAGAGCTTTGACGGGTCGGTCAGCGATTCGATGCCGTCTTCGTTCAAGTCGAAGCAGCCCACCTCATCGGTGGCTCCGTAGCGGTTTTTCAGTGCGCGCAGGATGCGCAGGCGCGAATGCTTCTCCCCGTCGAATTGGCAGACCACATCCACCAGGTGCTCGAGCAGGCGGGGTCCGGCGACCGAGCCTTCCTTGGTCACGTGCCCGACCATGATGGTGGACATGGCGCGGGTTTTGGCGGCGTTGATAATCGAGGCGGCCACCTCGCGTACCTGGGAGACGCCGCCGGCGGCACCGTCGATTTCTGCGGAGGAGAAAGTCTGCACCGAGTCCAGGATCAGCAACTGCGGATCAATTTCCTGGATCTGTCCCAAGGCCAAGGCGAGGTCCGTTTCGGCGGCCAGATACAGGGTGTCGGCGATGGCGTTGATGCGTTCGGCGCGGGACTTGACCTGGGCCGCTGATTCTTCACCGGTCAGGTAGAGCACTCGAAGCCCGGTATTCGCGGCCCTGGCGGCCACATCCAGCAGCAACGTGGACTTGCCAACGCCCGGTTCCCCGGCGAGCAGGATGGCGGCCGCCGGAACCAGTCCACCGCCTAGTACACGGTCCAGTTCGGAGACGCCGCTGGATCGGAAGGCCGCTTCGGAGCCGTCGATCTGGGCGATGGGTTTGGCCGGATGGGCTACCTTGGCTGCGGCAACAGTGCGCGCCGAAACGACGCCGACTTCTTCAACGGTGCCCCACGCTTGGCATTCACCGCAGCGTCCCACCCATTTGATGGTGGTCCAGCCGCATTCAGAGCATTTGAATGTTGGCGAGGACTTGCTGCGCGTGGAGGTTTTGGCCATAGGCCAATGCTATCGAGCCGGGCGGACAAAATTGCTCAAGACAGCTTGGGCAACGCACCGATGGCCTCATCGTGATTGCGCCCGGCAGCTTCTAAAAGATCCACGATCATCGGACGCAGCAACAGTACCAGGCCTTCACCCTGCAAACCTTCAACGCCCAAGGCCTCTGGATCAAGCTGGGCTGCAGCAGTTTCAAGTTGAAGTATGGCGGCCCGTTCATACTTCCGCTGCCCGGCCACGGTTTGCTCGCGCACCGAGTGGGCCAATGAGTTCGCCGCCTCCGAAACCTCGCGCAATAGCGGGGCCAGGGCCTGGGCGCCCTCTGGTGTTAGTGCCCCGTTGCTGAGCACCGAGGCCAGTCGGCGGGCAAAGACGCGCAGGTTGCGGGCGGTCCAGTCGTAATGGTTGAAGCGATCGGAGAGCCGGTTCAGTTCGTGGCGATGTCGGCGCCCGGAGGGGGAAATCATGGCGATTTCCTTGGAGGCGCTCAAGGCGCCGGGCAGCTTGTCCAGATGCCTCTGGGTTCCGCGGGCCTTGATGAGCGCGTGGAAAGCAGACCGGCGGTCATCGTCGCGGATCGCCCACGAGCATTCGAGGATTGCTTCGGAGAGTTCTTTGAACAGCTCGCTCAGGGCCGCGACCGGGGTGCGGCGCGGGTCGCTGGGCCAGAAGATGATGACCAGCAATGCCAGCACGGAACCGGTTAAAGCGTCGATGGATCTGGCAAAGGGGCCGTCGGCGCTGACCGGTAGCAGCACTACCAGGGCCGATTGCATGCCCAGCTGGGTGGAGAAGATCGCCCCTGAATCAAGGTAGCGGGCGACAACCAGACTCAGCGACATCACCAGGGCGGCCTGCCAGATTCCCTGGCCGAACCAGTGCATCAAGGTATCACCCAAGGCCACGCCCAAGGTGCAGCCCAGGGCTACTTCGGCGGTTTTGCGCACCGTGGTGGAGGCACCAAAGCCCAGTGAGATCAAGGCGCTGGTGGCGGCAAAAATTGGTTGGCCATGTCCCCAGATGCTCTCTGCGATCCAGAAAGCGCCGATAGCGCCCAGGGTCATGCGCAGAATCCTTGGCAGCGAATTGCGTGCGCGTAGCAAACCTGAGCGATTGCGCGCGGCCAAGAAGCCGGCCACTTTTGCCGGCATTCGCTTCTGGGTACTCCCGATTGCCATAGGCCCAGTCTCCCACGGACTGGTCGTCGAGCCGATGAACTTGCGCTCATATTGCCTCAGTGAGCAGGATCACCGGCCCTAATGAAAGCTGTTAACCTTTTGTTCACCTTTGCTGGGGGAGCTGGTTACCTTGGCTCTTTAACGTCATATATGAAGCGGGGCAGAATCCGCTGAAAAGTTTCTTACATTTAGTATTCAACATGGGGAGTACAACTCGTGAAGCTCAATCGCCTTGGCAGTGCAGCTGCCGTCCTTTCTGTCGCGGCAATCGCACTGACTGCTTGCGGATCGGATAATCCAACCGCCGCCGCAGGTTCTGAGGGCGCAGGCAGCTCCTCGGCTGCCGGCGTAACCGGCACCCTGACCGGCATCGGTGCCTCCAGCCAGAAGTCGGCCATGGAAGCTTGGGCAACCGGCTTCAAGGCTGCCAACCCAGAAGCGCAGGTACAGTACTCGCCAGATGGATCCGGCGCAGGCCGCGAGGCCTTCCTGGCTGGCGGCGCACAGTTCGCTGGCTCGGATGCTTACCTGAAGAAGGAAGAAGCAGAAAAGGCCAAGGCAGTTTGCGGCCCAGACGGTGCCTTCAACATCCCAGCCTACGTTTCGCCGATCGCTGTTGCCTTCAACCTTGAAGGTGTTGACGAGATCAACATGGACGCAGCCACCATCGCCAAGGTGTTCAAGAAGGAAATCACCAAGTGGAACGATGAGGCTATCGCCAAGCAGAACCCAGATGTGGACCTGCCTGACACCGCCATCACCGTGGTTCACCGCAACGATGAGTCCGGCACCACCGAGAACTTCGTTGAGTACCTGAAGGCTGCCGCAGGCGATGTCTGGAGCTACGACGTTTCCGGCGACTGGCCAAGTGACATCCAGTCGGAGAACGCCAAGGGCACCTCCGGCGTGGTTTCGACCACCACCTCCACCAACGGTGCCATCACCTACGCTGACTTCTCCGCTGTGGGCAAGCTGTCCACCGTGAACGTCAAGGTGGGCGACGAGTACACCAAGATCTCGGCCGATGCAGCTGCCAAGGCTCTGGAGACCGCAACCGCAGTTGAAGGTGCAGCGAAGAACGACCTCGCGCTGGATCTGAAGCGCGACACCACCGAGTCGGGCACCTACCCGATCGTGCTGGTTTCGTACCACATCTTCTGCAGCAGCTACAAGGATCAGGCCACCGTGGACCTGGTCAAGGCCTTCGGCAACTACGTAGTTTCCGATGAGGGTCAGAAGACTGCTCACGACTCGGCCGGCAACGCCCCACTCTCGGCGGTCATCGCCGAGAAGGCTGCCAAGGCGATCGACTCGATCACCGTAGCCAAGTAATTCCCCTGCCGGGCAACCGGCACATGGTGCGGGTGGTGAACTCGACCACCCGCACCAGCAACACCCCCTCCACCCCCCAGCAGTGAAAACTGCTTCACCCCCGTTTCGTAAAGGCTTTAGCCATGACTACCAATGCTTTGACAAGCAAGTCATCGACTTCCGGCCGCGCAGGCGACAAGATCTTCTCCGGTGCCGCCCTAGGCGCCGGTGTCCTGATCCTGATCACGCTCTTCGCGGTTGCTGTCTTCTTGCTAATCCAGGCGCTACCGACGTTCTTCGCCGATCCGGCCGAGATTTCCGGTGGCCAAGGATTCTTCGCTTACATCTGGCCGATTGTTATCGGCACCGTTATCGCGGCAGCCATCGCGCTGGCTGTAGCCACCCCGATCGGCCTCGGCGTGGCACTGTTCATCTCGCACTTCGCCCCGCGCAAGGTCGCCGGCCCACTGGGCTACCTGATCGACCTGCTCGCCGCGATCCCTTCGGTGATCTACGGCGCTTGGGGCTACATGGTCCTGGCGCCCGCACTGGTTCCAGGCTTTGAATGGCTTTCCAAGAACCTGGGCTTCATCCCGATCTTTGAAGGTCCCGCCAGCCAGACCGGCAAGACCATGCTCACCGCCGGCATTGTGCTGGCCGTGATGGTCCTGCCGATCATCACCTCGCTGAGCCGTGAAATCTTCTTGCAGACCCCAAAGTTGCATGAAGAAGCCGCGCTGGCTCTGGGTGCTACCCGCTGGGAAATGATCACCACCGCGGTAATTCCCTTCGCCCGACCGGGCATCATCTCGGCGGTCATGCTGGGTCTGGGCCGAGCCCTGGGCGAGACCATGGCTGTGGCGCTGGTGCTTTCCACCGGCAACCTGATCCCATCGCTGATCAAGACCGGTAACCAGACCATTGCCGCGGAAATCGCGTTGAACTTCCCCGAAGCCTTTGGGCTGCGTCTGGCGGAGCTGATTGCTGCCGGCCTGGTCCTGTTCCTGATCACTTTGATCGTGAACATGATCGCCCGTGGAATCATCGCCCGCCACAAGGAATTCTCGGGAGCTAACTGATGAGTGCCACGACAACCAACCTCAGCAAGCAGACCAGCGGCAATTCCACCCCGCCGGTGCGCAAGCGCAACTCCCTGGCCAAGGGCAAGCTGCCACGATGGGCCATCTGGGCCATCGCCGCCGGATCGATCATCATCGGCGCCGCGGCCTCCACCCTGACCGGCTTCAACGTTGCCGCCTTCGCGATCTACTCGGCGATCATCTTCCTGATTGCCGCCTCGGTCATCACCTCGGTGGTGGAAGGCAAGCGCCGCGGCAAAAACGCCATGTGGACTTACCTGATCTACGCCGCTTTCATCGTGGCGCTGATTCCGCTGGCCTCGGTGCTCTACACCGTGCTGGAAAAGGGCCTGCCCGGCATCAATAGCCACTTCCTGTTCTCTTCGATGAACGGCGTCACCGGCGCAGTGGACAATGAAACCGTCGCCAATGGCACCCCGGTCATCGGCGGTGCCTACCACGCGGTGATGGGCACCTTGCTAATTACCCTCTGGGCCACCCTGATCTCAGTTCCGGTGGGCATGCTCACCGCTGTGTACCTGGTGGAATACGGCCAGGGCAAGGCGCTGTCCAAGGCGATTACCTTCTTCGTCGACGTGATGACCGGCATCCCTTCGATTGTCGCTGGCCTGTTCGCCGCAGCCTTCTTCGGTCTGATCCTCGGCCCTAGTGCCCGCATGGGCATCGTGGCCGCGGTGGCCTTGAGTGTGCTGATGATCCCGACCGTGGTCCGCTCCACCGAAGAAATGCTCAAGATCGTCCCGAACGAACTGCGCGAAGCATCCTTCGCACTGGGCGTGCGCCGCTGGCGCACCATCTTGAAGGTTGTCATCCCGACCGCGATCTCCGGCATCGCCTCGGGTGTCACCCTGGCTATCGCCCGCGTGATCGGCGAGACTGCGCCAATCCTGGTCACCGCAGGTATCGCAAGCCAGATCAACATGAACGTCTTCGCAAACTGGATGTCCACGCTGCCGACCTTCATCTACTACCAGATCCTGACCCCGACCAGCCCGACGAATATTGACCCGTCGGTACAGCGCGCTTGGGCTGCGGCCCTGCTGCTGATCCTGATGGTGATGGCGTTGAACCTCATCGCCCGCCTGGTCGCCTCGATCTTCGCCCCAAAGAAGGGCCGTTGAGCTAAGGCTCCGGTCCGAACAACCCAAACTTTTCAAGGATTACATCATGGCAAAACGCATTGACGTCAAAGATCTGAACGTCTACTACTCCAAGTTCCTGGCCGTTGAAGGGGTCTCGATCAACATCGAGCCAAAGTCCGTCACCGCCTTCATCGGCCCATCGGGCTGTGGCAAGTCCACTTTCCTGCGCACGCTGAACCGCATGCACGAAGTGATCCCGGGCGGCCGCGTTGAGGGCCAGGTGCTGCTGGACGGAGATGACCTGTACGGTGCCGGTGTTGACCCGGTGACCGTGCGCAGCCAGATCGGCATGGTCTTCCAGCGTCCGAACCCATTCCCGACCATGTCCATCAAGGACAATGTGCTCGCCGGCGTAAAGCTGAACGGAACCAAGATCTCGCGTTCGGACGCAGATGACCTGGTGGAGAAGTCGCTGCGCGGCGCCAACCTTTGGAACGAAGTCAAGGATCGCCTGGATAAGCCGGGCTCCGGCCTCTCCGGTGGCCAGCAGCAGCGCTTGTGCATCGCCCGTACCATCGCCGTGAAGCCGGACGTGATCCTGATGGACGAGCCCTGCTCGGCGCTGGACCCGATTTCCACCTTGGCCATCGAGGACTTGATCAACGAGCTGAAGAACGACTTCACCGTGGTGATCGTGACCCACAATATGCAGCAGGCCGCTCGCGTGAGCGACAAGACCGCATTCTTCAACATCGCGGGTACCGGCAAGCCGGGCAAGCTCATCGAGTACAACGACACCACCGCCATCTTCTCCAACCCGGAGCAGAAGGCCACCGAAGATTACGTCTCCGGACGCTTCGGATAAAGATTTCGGATATCGCTGCTCCTTGAGAGCGCGGTAGACGAACCGGAAGGGGGGTCTTCCGGGGATCCTGGAGGGGATCACCGCCAGCGGCGCGCCAGCAATGGTGTGCCGCTGGTTTTTAAATTGGTATGTAAAGCACCCTTGACTGTAAAGCCTACTTGTCATTAGGGTGGGAGTACATGACAAACCATAGGAGATGGCAATGAGTACTCAGGCAGCTACGCGAAGCCGCTGGGGCCGTTCACGTTTTGGCGGCGGTTCAGGTTCCCTGATCGCAGTCAGCCTCGTCGCAGGGCTTGTCCTTTCGGCTGGCGCCGGCGTCCTGTTCGCCCGGCTTAATGCCCCGGATCATTTCATGCTGGCTGCATTGATCATGACGGCTGGTTTACTCCCAGTTTTGTCCACGACTTGCTGGGCGTTGTTGTTGGATCGGAACACCTTGCGCGGTGCCACCAGAAACCCGGAAATTTCGGTGGAGAGCCAGTGGTACGACAAGGCGGCCGTCGGCGTATTCCAAGACCTGCTGCTCGTTTGCGGCCTGGGTGGGGCGTTGTTCTCCTTCACGCCGGTGACCGTCTCACTGGGACTCGCCTTGGCTGGCGTAGTCCTCGTTGCCATGATCGATTTCGCAATCCGCTACCTGATGATCAAGCGGGCACAAAGCTAGTGGAGAACAACCTCTGCGAATACCGCAAGGACCGCGGGTTCTCCCAGCAGTCCTTGGCCGATGAGCTCGGCGTTTCCCGGCAGACCATCATCTCCCTGGAAAAAGGACGCTATGACCCGTCCTTGCCCCTGGCGTTCAAGCTCGCGGCACTGTTCACATGCCGCATTGAGGATCTCTTCATTCCCGAAGGCTCCTAGCTACCGGCAAAGAGCGGGCGCACCGCCAGCGTGAAAATCGCTCCACCGGCCACGCAGACCACCGGGGTCAACAGCCAATGCCAGACCACACGGCTCACATTGCGCCAGACTACTGATTCAAAGGCCTGATTTCGGCCGGCGCCGACAATGCCACTGGTCACCGCCTGCGTTGTTGACAAGGGAAGATGGACCACCAGCGAGCCAACAAAAAGCATCCCCGCGGCAACACCCTGGGCGATCATGCCGCGCAAAGGATCAAAGTTCACCAGGCGGCGCCCCAAGGTGTAGGTGATTCTCCAGCCGCCCAACAGCACGCCGAAGCTCAGGGCGCTGGCCGCTGTGAGCTGAATGGCTACAGTCAGCGGTCCAGGGTCCATCATCTGACCGGTGATGAGCACCAGGCTCAACAGTGCTCCGGTGCGCTGGCCATCTTGCAATCCAAGACCCAGCGCCACCGCACCTGCGGCGACCGCCTGCCCGGCCTTGGAACCCTCGTTCACCGAACGGGAAGTGTTGTATCGCAAGAACCACGTTGCAGGGAAAACCAAGAGGTAGGACAGTACGTAGGCAATGATCGATGCAAGAACCATGGGGATGATCACCGAGGACAGCAACAGCCCCCACACATTGCGGGTGGATTCGTCGCCCATGATCGCCGCAGCGCCACTGCCGCCGGCCAAGGCCGAAAGCAACGCGTGAGTGGAACTGATCGGCAAGCCCCGCCACCAACAATAAATGCCCCAAATGCCGGCCACGATCAGCCCGCTGATCAGCAATTTCAACCCAGCCACGCCCGAGGGAACGTTAATGTTCAGTTCCTGCACTAGGGTCACGCTCAACCCCGAGGTCGCCATGGTGCCGATGAAGGCGAAAATGGCCGCCAGGGACACCGCGATGGCTGGGCGCAACGCCCGGGTGCGCACCGAGGCAGCCACCGCGGTGGAGGCGTCACGCATGCCGTTGAGCACGGCGTAGGCCAGCGTCAGAATGACCGCAATTGCCGTGAGGACCGAAATCAGGGTCATGGGTCCTAGGACTCCTTGACCAGCACACGACCGAGGTGGTCGGCGAACTGGCGCAGGGTGTTGGCGGTGAGCATCAGCTGATCGGCAACCTGCTGGTGCCGATGGATGGTGCCGGCCTTGGCAAAATTGGCGATCTCATTGCCCCACACCAGATGCGTGCGGGCGGCGCGCTTGGAGAACTGCAACATCTGCAACCAATGGTCTTCCAAATCATCCAGGTTATTCAGGCGCTGCACCGCGTCTGAAGCTAGCTCCGCGAGCTGCGAAATCAATTCCAGCTGTTCCGAGGAACGCTCCGAGAGCGGGGTGGAGCCAACGGTCATAATCAATTCGCCGGTACCTCGCAAATGCTCCATGGTTTCGTGGAGGAAACGCGAGAGCGCGTACATGTCTTCACGCGGCAGCGGGCTGACATAGCTGGTGCGCAAGTGGGTCATCACCGCGTGCACCAGATCAGAAGCCTCTGCTTCGGCCGACGCTAGGTCTCGAAGTCGCTCCGAGCGGGTGTTTGGGCTGCCGATCATTTCGGCCACGCTCTCTACTGAACCACGGATAGTGGTAGTCAGCGCGCGAAGCAGCTCAATGCCACGCGAGGCGGAGGGAAAGACCTGGAACTTCACTTTTTGGGCGCACCGTTCGGATCGACTGTTATTGGTACCAACGCAGAACAGTTTACGACGTGGAGGTTAACGCCGGGGGATTGATGATGTCGGACCGGGAACGCCTCTCGGCGGAAGGCCGCTCGAAGCGGCAGAATTTTGGAGCCCGGGGTTACCAGCGGCCCGACACCGTTACCTAGTTTTCTCGCCCAACGCCCCTGCTGTCAACCACAGCAACCAGCGCGTGCGTTTTCTCACGCTAATGACGCAGATTCTTTTCGGCGCCACTCAAACACAACAAAGCACAACAGAACCAAATCGCACCCGCCGGCCCCAACCCCGCGGCCACCGAACTCGAAATCACCGGCAAAGCTACTTGTCCGAGCCGGTTTCCCATCAGCCTTACTGCCAGTGCCGCCCCACGGTCCACCGGGGGCACCGAGGTGGAAATCATGGTCATGGTCATCGGCTGGCCCAGCCCCAGGAAAAAGCCGCCAATGAGCAAGGCGAACCCGGAGGCCCACAGCTGTTCAATGAAGATCGGGGCCAGCGCGATGGCCACTCCGGAAACGTACAGGCTAGTCACCAACAAATGTTGACGCTCGAAGTGCGCGGAGAGCTTCGGAATGAACAATCGGGACACCACCGAGGCGCAACCGCGAATGGCCAAAAGCACACCAACGGCCGCCGGTGTGACGCCATGTTTCTCGGCGACCAGTGGCAAAAAGGCGGTCAGAATGTCCAGCATGGACAGCAGCGTCATGGACGCCAACATGTGCGATGCCATGCCTTTGATCCGCAGTACCGAGCCAATGGAGGCGGACGAGCGCTCGGGGCGAGCCGCCGACACGGACTTGGATACCCGTGGCTGCCAATTGGGGAGCAGGAGCGGGACCGCCAGCAATGAACATCCCACGCCGATCCACAACGACAGGCTGATATCCGCGATACGTTGCGCAGACTGCGCATCGGTACCTGAGCCCAGCACCATTCCGGCAATGAGCGGACCGATGAATTGCCCCGCCGCATAGGCAGCGGTAAACCAGCCGAAGCCCTTATCAAGGTCGCGATCCGGGAAATAGCGGGCGATGGAAGACTGGCCGCCGATGGTGAACATCAAATGCCCCAAGCCCAGCACGGCACTGGACAGCGCCACCGTCAACGCATTAGGCGAGAGGTTGATTCCCAAGCCACCTAGGGCGATCAGTCCCACGCCCGCGACCATCAGGAATCGAATGCGGCGGATACGGGAACTGACCCGACCGAGCAGCATGGCGGTGAACAGCGGAAGTATTGCGTAGGCCGCGGTCACTGCCCCCACGGTGAAAGACCCTGAGCCAAAGGAGATGAGCTTATAGGTGGTGACCGGCCGAACGAGGTTCAATGCGGCCTGAGAGAGCAACCCTGTGGCAATCAGAATCACTAGCCAGCGTATGATCCCCGAGGAGTTCGCTTTCGATTCGGCGACCACGCATACCTGCCTAAAATTACGGGACTAGTTCCTCATCCATCCTAGGACTCCCAGGTGCCTTTTTTAGTCCAACGCGTTCTGGCGCCAAAGCCGCGCGCAAGTTTCCAAATCGGCGGCGGTTTTGCTCAACGCCCGGGCCTGTTGGGTCAGCCGGCTGCCGCGGTCGCTATTTGACAGGTCAGCAGCGTCAGCATGCTCGGTCATGCCAAGTACGAGCACCCGGCAATAGGCAGCGGTGCGCTCCAGGGCGTGGGCAAAATCTCCGTCAAAAGCGCCGGAAAGAATCGACCCGGTCATCTTCTTGAGTTCTTCAGCGGTCGGAGGCTCGGCAACCCCGGCCACAATGCGTTCGACCTGGGCGCGGTGCGCACCTGCTTGGAATCGGGCCGAATGCACTTCTGGCTTGCTCATGGTCGCAGCGCGCACAGCATACAAGCGCCACAGCGCTCCGGGCAGCGAATGCGCAGGAGCTTCGCTCCACAGCTCGGCCAGCACTTCTAACCCTTCGTTTTCTGCCACCGCGATCAACCGGTTGGATACTTCCGGGTCATTGTTTTCGATGCCTCGACGCACAAAAGCCTGGGCTGAAAGATGGGCAGCCTCCGATACCCGCGCCGGGTCGGCCCCGCCTTCGTAGGGCTCGAATTCTTCTGGAGCGAAGGGGCGTGGTTTGTGATGGCGGTATCCCGCATCATGGGCAACTTTGGATCCTGCGCGTGCACCTCTCATGGGCTCAAGAATACTCGCCAAACCTTGGTGCTTCGTTAACACGTGTTGCACCACATATAGCCCGGGATTCAGCTGATTTTGCTGTCAGTACACGCGCAAAAACCGCCGATTAATACTCACACGGTTCTATCGGGTAGTATGGATTTTGGCCTTGTGCCGTGCGCCTTTAGCTCAGTTGGTAGAGCACTGGACTTTTAATCCATTGGTCGCGGGTTCGACCCCCGCAGGGCGCACCACCAGAAGATCCCCTTCACCGAATTCGGTGAAGGGGATCTTCGATTTCTGGCTTGTCTCAACTCAAAGTCAGAATTTCTGAGCAAGCTCCGGCAACCGTAGCGGAATGGGTCGCGATCAGCACCGAAGCTCCAGCTTGAGCAATACGTTGTAACTCATGTAGCACCATCTGCTCATTTTCAGTATCCAGCGCGCCCGTGGGTTCATCCGCCACGATGACCGATGGCGACTTAACGATCAGCCGGGCCAAAGCCACACGTTGCTGTTCTCCGCCTGACAACTGGTAAATGGGTTCGCGGTGTCGTCCAGCCAACCCTACCCGCCCAAGCGCATCATCAAAGTTGACCGCTCGCACTGCCGCCCGGCCCTTGGCAGCTACCGCTACCTGCAAGTTTTCCTGGACCGTCGCGTTCTCGATCAAGGCATAGTCTTGGAACAAATAGCCGAGCATATCCCTGCGGAATTTTCGCTGGCGCTCTGCACCAAACCGTACGATGTTGCGTCCGCCGATCATGATCTGACCACTATCCAAGCGCTCAAGCAGCCCAATACAGTTCAGGATCGTTGATTTGCCGGAGCCTGAAGGCCCAGCCAGGGCGGTCATTTCTCCTGAAGCAACGCTGAACTCTAGTCCGCTGAAAAGTGTTCGTCGCCCAAAAGACTTGGTCGCGTCGGTTACAAGTATGTCGGTCATGCGGTCTCCTCGGACTGCTTGCGGATCATCGAGCGAGTTCGGGCAGCAACAGAGCCGAAGAGAACTGTGAAACTGAAAATGGAAATGGTTCCCAACGTGACCGACTGCCAGATGAGAAGAGACACCAACTCGCTCTTGGCGCTGATGGAACTGTCTATTGCCATGACGTGGACGTAGCTGTACACCGAGCTGGCTACGGCCCAGACCAATGCCACCCCGATGAGCGCTAATTCTGAAATAACCAGCCACCTGTGTGAAGCGAAGAAGCTCCACCCGTGTAGATACCTGACCAGAATCGTTTTGGCATTGCCTCGAACGTGGATCTGCGCCAACCCCGCAGCCGTGCATACAAGAACAAGCAACGCAATTAACGAGTTGGCGACCTTGAGCCGAAGTTCCATGACGTTGGTTGCGTAGTCATCAGCAGCTGCCTGTGCGACGGGAATGTACGCAGCAATCCACGAACCCAAAAGGTGTTTTGGCGTATTTTCGGAGGCCGCTGTGTAATCTTTGGCCAGAATGCGACCCTGACTGGCGTAGGCCATGAAGTCGTCGTCGCTAAAGAGATCTGCACCGGGTCCGTAAACTACCACCGGTAGGTCTGTGAGCGCTGCGGGGCGACGATCACCAGAAGGTCGCGGTTCATACAGAAGATGTTTTTGGCCGGAAATAATGGCTTCGAATGACGGGTTCGCAGGCAACGAGGCGTAGACGAATTCGTCGCGTGCGACATGTTGTCCGTCGGGGATCAGAATCTTCGCACCTCCGGCGGGCGCGTCGGCAATGATCTCACCGTGGCGGTTCAGAATCTTGTTTTCATGTAAGTAGGTATTGTTCACGATCAAAGCGTTGGGTAACTCTGACGAAGTTTCGCCGAGTGCGGTGGGAATCGCCACGATCAGTTTTCCGCGGTCGTCCTGTTCCTTGAGCCATTCACCGCTTGAAGTAGAAAAGCCCCCGATCGCTTCTGATGAATTATTGCCTTCAAAAAGCAAAGTGGCGGCATTACCCGCCTGCGAGAGGTCTTTAAACGTCTGCTGCGAGGCTAGGACTTGTTGGGCGGTCACAAATGATGAGATTACGAGCGATATGGCGAGCAGTAACCCCGGAACTCGAATAAGGTAGGCGGCCGGGACGGCGACCCGGAACCCAAGCCTCCCCTTGATTCCAGCGAGAACATCGGTCACCCATACGAGACTGACCGTAATGGCATGGCACAGGACGACGAACATCAAACCGGCCATCGATATGATGCCGAAGTTTCGTACAGCTACCGTGTAGTGAGTTAGCTGATTGTAGAAGAACAACCCGACTGAGCCCGCAACAATGCACAGTACAAAAATGAGTGCGGTAAAAGCAGCCATACTCCGATAAGCGACAAGAATGGATTGAGGCTTGCTCATCCCGTTGAGCTTCAGAATTGAGTAGAACTTAACGTTGCTGGTCACGGATACGCCCACCAGCATGGCCAGTAGAAGCAGAACTATGATCGTTGTTGCTCCAACTGAGCCACTAAAAAACCAACTCACCGTCTGGGCAAGTATTCTCCCCGTGTCAGTGGTTTCTACTTGAAGCCCGAGCTCTTCTAAGCCGCTTTGCACCGCGTTGGCGGAGCGACCAGAGCCAAAGACATAATACTTTCCGCGCAGATCTGTGGCAGAGAGTTCGTGCGAAGGGTGAATAACAGTAGTGACTGATCGGCTGAAAGCGGGGTAACCATCGGTAAGCCATTTTGATTCGTCCTGCGAGCTGTCGCTGGAGCTCAGGTACGCATGGCGAATCTTTGGATTGTGAAGATCCCGGACCTCACGCACAATAACGGCGTCTGCTACGTGAGCTAGCTGGTCAACAATTTCCGACAGCGGCTGGCCATTGGTTGAAACTGCCGGGCCCGTGGCTCGAAGCAGATGCGCTCCCGGGTAGGAGGATTCATCGGTGACGGTCGTGAAGATGAACCCCGCTAATGTTGCATAAAGGGCCACGACGATAACAGCCAGGCGTAAGCCTGAATTCTTCATTAAGTTCTTTCCATCAATATTGGTGGAAGCGACGAAATGTTCCAACCGATGTACCAGTTTACTTCCGCATCTGCCTTCTGCTCAATAACTGTGCTCGCAAGAAGTTATGTAGGAACCTAGCCAACAACGCGGGGCAACTCGGCCCTGAGCAACAGCGGCAGCAAAAGGTCATTGCAAATGAATAGAAGCTGCCGTCCAACTCGAGTCGGACGGCAGCTTCTATGATTCGTTGGTCAGGAACAACCCTCAGGCGTATGGCTCCAAGAACTTGATCATGCGCTCCATGACCAATGCGCGAGCTTCGGGATCATGCGAACGCAAGGAACTGTCGGTGAACAGGTGCTTGTTTCCTGGGTAGGTGCACAACTGCGCCACATCTTTGCCTTCGCCGTCCACGAAATTCTGTGCGGATTCCAGATCGCCTTCCTTGGCGAAGAAGGGATCCTCGTCCATGCCATGGATCTGCACTGGAACATTTTCCGGCCATGGCCCGAAGCTCCATTCGGCGTCGAGGCCCACGAATGACTCCAGCAAAACGGCGGCCACCGTTCCAGGTCGCTGTTGCGCACATTGCTGCGCCAGGGCAGCGCCCCACGAAGTGCCGATGTACACCAGTTCTTCAGGTAGTTTGCTGAAGAGCTTGTCAACGCGCTCTTGAATCTTGTCTTCGCTGAGCTTGTTGGCCATGCGCATGCCAGCCTCAAAATCCTTGGGCAGCTTGCCCGCATACAGATCAGGGGTGTGGACAGTATGCCCTGCAGCCCGCAATTGCGCTGCCATTGCCTGGACTCCGGGAGTAAGTCCTTGGACGTGGTGGAACAAAACAATGGTTGCCATGGCAGTCTCCTAGAGGTCTCTAGCGTTCGTCGACGAGGTTGTTGATGCGCCGGGGTAGGTGCTCGATCGCCGCATCCCAGCCGGGCATCTGGCTATTGATTTCCACGCTGTAACCTTCAACCAGCATGAATTCAGCGCAAGTGAGGGCATCTTGGCCGGAGCCGGTTTCATAGATGAAGGCACGTTTGATGTCCTGCCAGAGCAGGGTTGCGGACTGATCGATTACGAGGCCGGTATTCACGACTTCGACGGTGCGCTGGGGATAGGACATAGTCAACTTGCTTTCGGGGTCCTCGGCGGTGTGCTTTGAACAAGTCTAGACCGGCAGCACACCGCCGTGGGGGAATCACACCGGATTCGGGTAGGACTTCACCAAGCTTCCGTCCCGGCCCACCTCCAGCAAATAGTCCAGATCCAGATGCGATAGGAAATGCTGATCGTGGCTGACTACCAGCAATGCACCTTTATAAGCAGCCAGTGCTTCGCTGAGCTGGCGCACGCTGTCGATATCCAGATTATTCGTGGGCTCGTCGAGGATGAGCAGCTGCGCGGCGGGTTCTGCCAGCAGCAGCGTCGCCAGATATACCCGGAAGCGCTCGCCGCCAGAAAGCGCCGCCAACGGCCGGTCGGCGCTGGAGCCGCGCAAAAGCAACCGGGCCAGCATGTTGCGCACGTGATTCGCAGTTGCCTTGGGCGCCACGGCGGCCACATTGTCCATGGCGCTCAGTGCCTCGTCCAAGCCGTCCAAGCGCTGGGGCAGATACCCAACCCGGTCCAGAAAGAGCTTGCCGCCCAGCCCGCTTCCGGCATCAACTCCAGCAAGCATCGCCTTGAGCAGCGTGGTTTTCCCGGAACCATTGGGGCCGATAAGGCCTACGCGTTCTGCTCCCTGGATGATGAAGTGGTGATCCGCCGAGCCCAGCATTGCGACTTGTTTACCCGAGGGCAGCAGGGGATCGGCCAACTCGATGTTGATGTGCTCGACCTGCCGCACCCGCTGATCAGCATCGTCGAGCCTGGCCTGGGCGGAATCGACCTTGCCATCCAGATTGGAGCGCATCTTTCCTGCGTTGGCCTCGGATTTCTGGCGTAGGTGGTTGGCTAGGATCTTGGGCATTCCTCCGGAAAGCTGGACAGCGCGACCCTTTCGCTTGGCACGCGCCAGCTTCGTTTCCGCCTCGACCCGTTGGCGCTTTTCCACCTTTAGGGATGCCTGGGCAGTCCTGGCTGCTTGCTGTGCCGCCTGCTGCTCGGTTTCGAGTTGCTCGCGGTAGGCGCTGAAGGGGCCGCCGAAAACACTGAGCTCCCCGTCGTGCAGCTCTACCGTATGTTCCATGAGCTCGAGCAGCTCGATATCGTGGCTCACCACAACCAAGGTGCCCTTCCACGAGCGCACCAGGTCGTAGAGCAGCTCACGGGTTGGTCGATCGAGGTTATTGGTGGGTTCGTCGAGCAACGTAATGGGCGAGTCCGCGAGGCGCAGGCCAAGCACGGCCAGCAGCATTGTTTCCCCGCCCGATAAAGTGGCAATCTTGCGGCCCAGGTCCAGTTCTGCAAAGCCCAGCGGAGCCAGTTCAGCTCGAACCCGGGCTTCCACGTCCCAGTTCACGCCAACCGCATCAAAATCTGCCGGGTCGACACTGCCGGACTCGATGGATTCCAAAGCCGCCAGGACTCGGTGGATCCCGAGCAGCTGGGCGACGGTGGTGTCCTGTTCCAAGGCGAGGGACTGCGGTAGATAGCTCAGCGGTGCGTTGACTTCTGCTGTCCCGCTGGTGGGGCGCAACCGGCCAGCGATCAATTTCAGCAACGTCGATTTGCCGCTGCCGTTGGCGCCAATCAAGCCGGTGTGTCCGGAGGGAAACGTGCCGTCCACATGGGCCAGGGCGATTTCCCCCGAGGGCCAGGAGAAGCTGAGGTTATTCAGGGTAATTGGTGGTGTCAAAGACATAAAGGGTCCTCCCACGATTGTGACGAGGCTGCCGACTTAGGGAATCACGGGACTGGCTCAACCTGGCAGGGGAGCCGAAGAGAAATGGATACCGTAGCCGGTAGCCGAAATGAACAAGGTGCACCGGTCAGAATCGGTGCGTGGTCATTGGCTGGCTTAGTAGGTATCCATGGAATCGAGTGTAGCAGGCAGAATTTCCGGTGTTAACCCCCTAATGCTAGGAGACCGGGAGTCGCTGCTGGTAGCGCGCGAAGACCAGGGTATTGCCGGCTTAACGGTTTTCGGCCCGCATCCATCACTGGATACAGGCCGAAAAGCTAAAACTTCAGAAAATTACTTCCAAGCGCGGTGCACCGCGACGATGCCACCGGTCAGGTTGCGGTATTCCACGTTCTTCCAGTCCACGTTGATGAACTTGGCGCCCAGGTCCTCTTGGTTTGGCCAGGCCGCGATGGACTCGGCCAGGTAGGCGTAGGCGGTGGGGTTCGGTGATACCAGGTAGCCGAGCGCAGGAATCACGCGGGGCAGGAACTGCTGGTAGGCCACCTTGATCGGGGTCACCGTCGGGGTGGAGAACTCGGCAACCACGATGCGTCCACCAGGCTTGGTCACGCGGCGCATCTCGGAGAGCGCCTTCTCGGTGTCGTCGATATTGCGCAAGCCGTAGGAGATGGTCACCGCATCAAAGGTGTCATCCTCAAAGGGAAGATCGTGGGCGTCACCGTAGACAAAATCAAGCTGTGGGTAGCGCTTGCGTCCCTCGGCGAGCATGCCATTGGACATATCGCAGGCAGTCACCTTCGCTCCAGCCTCGGCCAGTGGGACCGAGGAGGTGCCGGTGCCGGCGGCCAGGTCGAGGATGCGCTCGCCGGGCTTCGGCGCGATAGCCTCGGTGGTGATCTTGCGCCAGTAGTTCACAACGCCACCGGTCATCAAGGTATTGAGCAAGTCATAGCGTGGAGCTAGCTTGTCGAACATGTCCTGAACCTGATCGGCCTTCTTATCCAGGCCCGCGCGCGCATTGTGAGAACTCATGGGTCTAAGTGTTTCATATTTGCGCGCGCCTCGGCGCCGGATGTGTGGCGAATCGCCCTCTAGAGAATCGATTCGAGCCGGGCGTAACTGGCCTCCATTCCATCGGTCATTCCGGTGGCGAGCACCATGTCGCGGGTCTGCGCATCGGGGTAGGTGATAAGGATGGTCAGCAGGGTGCCGCCGTCATTCGGTGTCAGTGTGAGTTCGTTGACGGTGGCGGGGTAGTCGGTGTCGATCATTTGTTCCGTGGTCCGTTCATAGGACTGGGGCAGGGTTTCCAACACGGTGCCGGTGAACCCGAATCCCGACCCGGCGTCTGCAGAAACAGGCTCCCACCAGTACCGGTAGCTTTCGCCGACTTCCTGTGCTGTGACGCATTCGGTCATCTGCCATCCGTCAGGGCCGAGCATCCAGCGCTTCATGAGCTGCTGATCATGGTGAGCCTGCCAGACTTGTGCCACTGTGCCGCGGACCAGGCGGGTGATGCGCACCTGGGTGTCAGAAAGGATCTGCGCGTCGGTGCTGAAGCTTTCAGCGTAGTTGCGCAGATCGATCAGGACCTGTTCGATTTGGCTCATGGCCGAACGGGTGCCATCGATCATGCCCATGGAGACGACCTGCTCCAGCTCCTCAGCGGAATCAAAAACTGCGGTAATCGTCAGTTTTGAGCCTTCGGGAGCTGGATCGAAGGTGAATACCATGCGGTTTAGTGGCAGGTCGGGGTTTGGTGTGCCGTCGGCATGCGCAAAGCCATCGCTGACTTCAAAGAACTTGTGCTCGACGACTTCATTCCAGATCCAATAGCCGTGGAATTCTTCGCCTTCCGGAGTGGTCATGTGATAGTTCGAGCGTCCGCCAGGAGTGGCATAGTGGCGGGTGAAGGTTGCTGGGCACTCGACCGGACCCCAGAACTTTTCAAGCTGCCTGGCGTCCAGGTAGGCGTCCCAGAGACGCGATACCTTGACTGGGAATTCTGCGTGGACGGTCAGGGAGAGTGCTTCTGAATCTTTGACAACGGATGTGACAGGCATGGGAATGCTCCTTATTTGTCCCCATCGGCGAGGAAATCATCAAGCCTGCTGATCCGCTGGCGCCAGATTTCTTCGAGGGAAGAAAGTAGTTCTTGTGCATGCCGGATGGTGTCCGGCTGCCCGCGAACGATGCGTTCACGACCACGTGCGATTTTGGTGACCAGACCAGCGGCTTCTAGGGCTGCGACGTGCTTCTGAACCGCCGCAAAAGACATCTCATAGCTTGCGGCAAGTTCCGATACGCTCACCTCGGCGTGAAGCGTCCGCCGCACGATGTCTCTTCGTGTGGCGTCTGCCAAGGCGCGGAAGACCTTGTTTGTCTGTTCTTCGCTCAACTCATATACAACCATTTGGTTGTATATTACGCTCTGGTTCGCCAGGGAGTAAAGGGGTGAAGCGGAATTTTTTTGGAAAATAGTCTACTTATCACCTATTTTCTAGGCGATTTATCACCCAATTCCAGCACCTGGCCTGAGTGTGTTGCAAAGGTTTCACGCCTATCGCACATCGGCATGGCCACCTGCCCGGGATTGCAGCATGCTCACCCCGGGGCTGGATGCCACCGCAAGGCGGCCGAATTGCCAAAATATATAGACTGGTCTATTTTTAACTTCATGACTTCCAAAGGGGACCTCACCAAAGAGCGACTTGCACAGTCCATGCTCGAACTCATCCAGACCAGCGGTTACAGCGGCACCGGGCTCAACGCAGTCATCGACCACGCTACAGCCCCCAAAGGCTCGGTCTATTTCCACTTTCCCGATGGGAAAGAGGCTCTGGGTGTAGCCGCGGTAGAGCTGGCCACCAAGCAATTCGAAAGCATGATTCTTCAGGCCGCCCAGAGCGCAGGCGGTGCTGCCGAAGCAGCCAAGATTGCTATCCAAACGCTAGCTACCATCATTGGCGACAGCGATTTTCGCTTGGGGTGCCCAGTTTCCGTGGTGACCTTGGAAATGGGCGATTCAAGTGAGCGCCTGCGGCAAGCCTGCGCCACTGCTTTTGAATCGTGGATCGCACCGACCGCAACCCTGCTTGAGGCTGACGGCGTGAACTCGGCTCAGGCTAAGTCCCTCGCAACGGTGATCGTCTCGACCATCGAAGGGGCAGCCATTGTTTCCCGGGCCATGAAGAGCACCCAGCCGCTTCTCGCTGCAGCCGAGGTGGTCGGTGAAATCATTGGCCGGCGTCGCCAAGGTGAAGGGAGCCAGAAATGACGCCCGGAACCCCGCCTCGCCAGGCGCTGGTCTTCGGGGCATCGGGACTGATTGGCCGGCACCTGATCCTTGCCCTGCTTGAGGCTGGAGCGCAGGTGACCGCTGCAGTCCGGAATTCCGAATCCGCCGCAAAACTCAATCAATGGCTAAACCAGCATGGTGAGACGCGAGAAATCGCCACCGCGATCGTTGACTTTGACGCCCCGGAAATCCTGTCCGGCGGGCCAGCGGCCTTTTCTGGCATCACCGAAATTCACAACTGTGCCGGAACCTACCGATTTGGCATGAGCGCGCAAGAAGCTCGCCGTGCCAACGTCGGCATCGTCGAAAAACTGATGGATTTTGCGGCAGCGCTGCCTGACCTGCAGCGCCTCGTGCATATTTCCGGATACCGCGTCGGCGGGCAGGATCCCTCACTCATTCCGTGGCCGCGGGATTATCGCGATCGGCTCTATCGGAAACTGGGTGCGTACGAAGCGTCCAAGGTGGAATCCGACGCGATCTTCCAGGCACTCGGCGAAGAACGCGGAATTCCGTGGAGCATCGTCAATCCGGCCAGCGTTATCGGCCACAGCGCCACCGGCGAATCAGACCAATATATCGGGCTGGCTGGCACCATCGAGCAACTCTGGGAAGGGAAAACCGCTGCCCTGCCGGCAGGAAACTCGACTTTCCTGCCGGTGCTCACCGTCGACTATATGGCCGCATTCATGCAGGCCGTGGCCATCGCGCCGGAGGCAATCGGCAAGTCCTATTGGCTGTTGGATGATGCCACCGCGCCACTCGGGCAATTGCTGGCCAGTGCTGGCCGTCATCTTGGCGCGAAAGTTCCCAGGCTGCGCTTGCCGGTAGGGCTCATCAAGGCCCTTCCGTCATGGGTCACCAAAGCCGATCCTGAAACACTCCATTTCATGTCTGCTGACCGCTATCCGACCGGCCCGGCGATCGAATTCGCCGTCCGGCACGGAATCCAGATGCCTAATGTTGAAACCTCTGTCGAGCGCTGGGTCGACTATCTCGCCGCCCATCGATTTGGCGCAGCAAGCTCTTGTGCCCGTCGCTTTGTGGGCGTCGGGGGAGTGAAAACTTTTGAGCTGGGCGAGAGTGAAGCTCGCCGGCTGATCCTCCCAGGGCTACCGGTCAACGCTGATACTTGGGCCACGGTGGCTCAAGGCATTGGCGGACGAACCGTCGACCTGCCCGGACTTGGCCTCAGTGGCGGAAAAGGTGTCGTCGATTGGGACGGCTGGCTCCCTGCCCTTTTGTCCGGTGAACCGGTGGATTTGATGGGGCACTCCGTTGGATCCGCGGCAGCCATTCTCGCCGCCGACAGGTTCCCGGAAAAGATCCGCTCGCTGACTTTGATCGCGCCATTTTTCCTGCAGGAACCTGCGGGCAAAGCCATGAAGTTCAAGCCCGTGGTTCGCAGCTACTTGCGCCATGCCACCGCGGAACAACTCTCACGTCAACTAACCGGAAACGAAGCGAGTTCTGCTCTTTTGGCCTCCAGCGTGAGTGATGTGAAGCGCAGCACCGCGAAAGCAGTCGCCGAGCACCTTGCGCTGGCGAATTCCCCCAAGTGGCGTGCAGAGTTGCGTCAGACGCTCGAACGCTACGACGGCCCGCTGCGCATTATTTGGGGTGCCGACGACCCGTTGCTGCCCTGGGCAATAGAGCTGCTGAAGTCTCGGCCCAACGTTGAACTGCACTGCCTACCCTCCGCAGGTCACCACCCGCAACTGACTCATCAGGAGGCTCTGATTAGCCTGTTGAAGTAACGGCAGGGATACCGCTCTTCTCAAGCCTTGGCTCTTCGCCTAGTCTGGTGGGAACTGCACAAAACCAACTTTCCAACGAGGTGAAGGGGGAGCATGGGCGCGTCGGCGATTGACTGGTCTAACGCAACTCGTCGCGCGCAAAAAGCCCGCGAACTGCTTTCCTCCCAGGAAGCTGGATTGAGCGACCTGCCGTTGCGCAATGACGTGCGCGAATCTTGGAAACGGTCGCTGGCTCAATCTGGCTCGGTCCAAGGTCCGCCGGTGTTGAGCAACGACAGGCTCCGTCTCGCTCGTGAGCGCAGTGAACTTCAGCGGATCTGGCCGGTTTTTGAAAAACTGCTAGTGCCCGCAGCGACTGATGCCAATCTATTAGTTGCACTCGCTGATGCTGGTGGCACTTTGTTGTGGGTCGCGGGAAGCACTAGTTCCATGAGCCAAGCGGAGCACGTCGGCTTTATGGCGGGTGCTGACTGGGCCGAAAGATCGGTGGGTACATCGGCGCCCGGCATGGCCTTGGCCACCGGGACTGGCTCGCAGGTATCGGGTGCCGAGCACTTGTATGAGCAAGCCCAGCAGTACAGCTGTTCGGCGGTGCCCATTCGGGACCCGCGTAGCGGCCAGGTCATTGGCGCGATTGACCTGACAGGTGGACCGGAAGCCATCGCAACCCACTCCTTGCCGCTTTTGCAGGCGGCCGTGATGGCGGCCGAAACCCAGCTGCTACTTCCTGGTGCCGGCGTCGTGGCTGACCCCGATTACCTGGACTTGGGGCGCCCAGACGGAGCGCACCTCGGCTCCCGACCCGTCTCCTTGCGCCATGCCGAGATCCTGACCCTTTTGGCGCAACATCGAGATGGCCTCACCAGCGCTCAATTGGTTGAAGAGCTCTTCGAGCGCCCGGATTCCGCCGCCGAAGGCACCGTCCGCGCCGAAATGGTTCGACTGCGCAAGGTTCTCGCCGCCTCCCCGGGGCGCTCCCTGACCTCGCGTCCTTACAGGTTGCAATGGGAACTGCAAACCACCCTCGGGAGGCTGCGCCGGGCATTGGAAAGTGGAGATATGGAATCCGCGCTGCAGTTGTACTCGCCAGGAATGCTCGAACGCTCGCAAGCACCGGGCATTCTTGCGCTGCGCTACCGCGCTGAAGCGGCATTACGCGAGCTAGCCATGGACCGGGGAAGCGCCCAGCAGCTATTAAACCTGGGTCGCCAGCTAGCCGATTCCAACCTATTGCGCGCCGCCTTGCGCGAACTTCCCACCAGCTCCCCAGCCCGCTCGCTGATCGTCGCCGAAATCCAAGAGCTCGAAGCCTGAGCGCCTGACCGGGTTGCAACCTACCTGCAACGTAGCTGTGACTACAGTCACACTCAAGAGGTCGTGGAGCTAAATTCGCGGCATCAGTCACTGACAAGGGAGTCACCATGAGCGTTTACGCAAACCCGAACACCGATGGCGCGCTGGTCAATTTTAAGCAGCGCTACGAAAACTACATTGGCGGCCAATGGGTCGCCCCGGCCAAGGGCATGTATTTTGAGAACGTCACCCCGGTGACCGGCAAGGTCTTCTGCGAGGTGGCTCGCTCCACCGCTGAGGACATCGAAGTGGCACTGGATGCAGCCCATTCGGCGGCGCCGGCCTGGGGCAAGACCAGCCCTGCCGAACGCGCCGTCATCCTGAACAAGATCGCGGACCGCATCGAAGAAAACCTCGAAATGCTGGCAGTGACCGAAACCTGGGACAACGGCAAAGCGATTCGCGAATGTCTGAATGCCGACCTGCCGCTGGCAGTGGACCACTTCCGCTACTTCGCAGGAGCCATCCGCGCCCAGGAAGGCAGCCTCTCCCAGCTTGATGACGACACCACCGCATACCACTACCACGAGCCACTGGGCGTGGTCGGGCAGATCATCCCGTGGAACTTCCCGATCCTCATGGCCGTCTGGAAGCTCGCCCCGGCGCTGGCCGCCGGTAACGCGATTGTGCTCAAGCCGGCCGAGCAGACCCCGGTCTCCATCTTGGTACTGATGGAACTGATCGGCGACCTACTTCCGGCCGGCGTGCTGAACGTGGTCAACGGCTTCGGCGTGGAAGCGGGCAAGCCGCTGGCATCGAACAAGCGCATCCGCAAGATCGCTTTCACCGGCGAGACCACCACCGGCCGGTTGATCATGCAGTACGCTTCCGAGAACCTGATCCCGGTCACCCTGGAGCTGGGTGGCAAGTCCCCGAACATCTTCTTCGAGGACATCGCCGCCAAGGACGATGCCTTCTACGACAAGGCCCAGGAAGGCTTCACCCTGTTCGCGCTGAACCAGGGCGAGGTCTGCACCTGCCCATCGCGTGCGCTGATCCAGGAAAGCATCTACGACCGATTTATGGGCGATGTCGTGGCCCGCACCAAGGCCATCAAGCAGGGCCACCCATTGGATACCGACACCATGATGGGTGCCCAGGCCTCCAACGACCAGCTGGAGAAGATCCTGTCCTACATGGACATCGGCAAAGCCGAAGGTGCCAAGGTGCTGCTTGGCGGCGGCCGCGCAGATCTGGGTGGGGAACTCTCCGGTGGCTTCTACGTGCAGCCGACCATCTTCGAGGGCACCAATGACATGCGCATCTTCCAGGAGGAGATCTTCGGTCCGGTGGTCGCGGTGACCAAGTTCAAGGATTACGACGACGCGATCTCCATCGCCAACGACACCCTGTACGGATTGGGTTCGGGCGTGTGGAGTCGCAATGGCAACGTCGCCTACCGTGCGGGCCGGGCCATCCAGGCCGGCCGTGTCTGGGTCAACCAGTACCACGCCTACCCGGCGCACTCGGCCTTCGGCGGCTACAAGTCCTCGGGCATCGGGCGCGAAAACCACCTGATGATGCTCGATCACTACCAGCAGACCAAGAACCTGCTCGTCTCCTACTCGGAAGATAAGCTCGGCTTCTTCTAAGCCGGTTCGAGCCGACGGCCCCCGGGACCTGTGAAGTGGTCCCGGGGGCCTTCTGCGTTGTTGCTAGCGCGCGAGTGAGGCGTCGATCAGCACCTCGGCGGCAGCTCGCGCCTGGATGGCGGCCTGTGGGTCCGCGCTGATGGCCGCGGTGGTCTGTGCGCCCTCGGCGAGCATTGACAGTTGGTTGGCCAGTTGAGGGCGCAGGCCCATATCTGCAGCGAAGTCGGCCATCTGCTGCTGGAAGGACTTCTTGTGCTCCATGACGATCCGGGCGACCTCGGGGTGCGTTCCGCCCAGTTCTCCGAAGGCGTTGATGAATGCGCAGCCGCGGAATCCGTCGGAGCAGAACCACTGCTCCAGGTGGCTGTAGACCGCGAGCAGCCGGCCGCGGGGATCAGAGCCTGCCGCGGCCACTGCGCTGGACATACTCGCTTCCCATTCAAGGTGCTTGCGCTGGAGGACCGCGCTGATGATGTCACCCTTCGCCGGGAATAGTGCGTACATGCGCCGCAATGACACGCCGGCTGCGGTGCGCAATTCGTCCATACCCACGGCGGCAAAGCCCTTTTGGTAGTAGAGCTCCTCGGCTGCCTCGAGGATCTTCTCCCTCGCCTCATTTTTATTCATATGAACATTCTACTTGACGCGAGAACGAACGTTCTCCTATGCTGTAATCACAAGCCGAGAACGACCGTTCTCGCAAGGATTGAAAGGGATGAGTCATGGGCTTCATCAATGTTGGAACTGAGAACAGCACCCCGATCGAGATCTACTACGAGGACCAGGGTGCGGGCCAACCGGTCGTCTTGATCCACGGCTATCCGCTGAACGGGCACAGCTGGGAGCTGCAAACCCGCGAGCTTCTCGAACAGGGCTACCGCGTCATCACCTATGACCGCCGAGGGTTCGGCAATTCGTCGAAGGTCGGCACCGGCTACAACTACGACACTTTCGCCGCAGATCTGAACACCGTCCTTGAAGAGCTCGACCTGCGCGATGTCATTCTGGTCGGCTTCTCCATGGGAACCGGCGAGCTGGCCCGCTACGTCTCGACCTACGGCCATGAACGGGTGGCCAAGCTGGCGTTCCTCGCATCGTTGGAGCCCTTCCTCCTCCAGCGCGATGACAACCCGGAGGGCGTCCCGCAGGAGGTCTTCGACGACATTATCGCCGCGGCGAAGAGCGATCGATACGCCTGGTTCACGCAGTTCTACGACGGGTTCTACAACCTGGACGAAAACCTCGGAACTCGCATCAGTCAGCAAGTGGTCACGGCGAACTGGAACCTCTCGGTCACCAGTGCGCCGGTAGCGGCCTACGCCGTGGTGCCATCATGGCTGGAGGACTTCCGCCAGGATGTGGAAGCGGTACGGGCCGCGGGGAAGCCGACCCTGATCCTGCATGGCACCAAGGACAATATCCTGCCGATCGATGCCACCGCGCGGCGTTTCCACCAGGCGGTACCCGAGGCCCAGTACGTGGAGATCGAAGGTGCTCCGCATGGGCTGCTCTGGACCCATGCCGAGCAGGTGAACAACGCCTTGACAGCCTTCCTTGCCGGATAGGTTTTTTCCAGGGCCGCCGCGACGCACCGGGGCTCCGGGCGCAGCGGCGGCCCGCTACACTGGGGCCATGCGTCTTTGGTCCCTTCACCCTTCGCTGCTTGACGCCAAGGGGCTGGTGGCTTGCTGGCGTGAAGCCCTGCTCGCCCAGAAAGTACTGTCCGGGCAAACGCGTGGCTACACCGGGCATCCGCAACTCGTGCGCTTCCGGGAACATGCCGACCCGATGGGTGCAATGGGCCTGTACTTGGCCGGGCTCTGGGATGAGGCCCGCGTCAGGGGATACAACTTCGATAAGTCCAAGATCATCCGGCCCGCGGAGCAGGGGAGCACCGCGAAGATTCCGGTGAATCAGGGGCAGATCCAGTTCGAATTCGGGCACCTGCGGCGCAAACTGGAAATCCGCGACCCGGCAGCTGGCGAAAAGCTCCAGCAGGTGGGTGCGCCGTTGTCGCTGCACCCGCTATTCACTGCCGTCCCCGGTCCGATCGAGCTCTGGGAAAAGGACGCCCGAGCACAACGCGATGCCATGGACTAGCCGGGCGTATTGGTGGACACTGGGTAGACGGCTAGAAACCCGAGCGCTGACGCAGGAGTGGATTATGAGCACCATAACCGAAACCAAGGCGACCATCACCGGAGAAAGCTTCTCGCGGGTGGCGTTCACCCCTGAAGCCATGGAGCTACTGCGCAAACTCTGGGGCATCCACGGCCCGCTGATGTTCCACCAGTCCGGTGGCTGCTGTGATGGCTCCTCGCCGATGTGCTATCCGGCCGGAGAATTCCGCACGGGAGGATCGGATATTCTGCTCGGATTGCTCCCGCTGGCTGATGTCGAGGGCTCCGCGCTGGGGGAGATCGAATTCTGGATGTCCAAGGAGCAGTTCGAATATTGGAAGCACACCAAATTGACCGTGGACGTAGTGACCGGCCGTGGCTCCGGCTTTTCGGTGGAAGCCCCGGAGGGCAAGCGCTTTTTGATCCGCAGCCAGATCATCGAATTCCCCGCCAACTAGGAGTGCCCTATGCAAGGTCCTAAGGTCTATATCCATTTTCCGGGCACTGCCCGCGAAGCGCTGAACTTCTATGCCGGCATTTTTGGTGGCGAGTTGAAGTTGTACACCCTGGAGGAATTCAACCGCACCGATGGCGACCCTCAAGCCATCGCCCACGGTGAGCTAAGCGGTGTCGTCTGCCTGGGCGGTGCCGACGCTTCGGCGGGTGATCATCCCGTGCGTTGCGAAGGCCTGATGCTTTCGCTGCTGGGCACGGACCAACCCGAGGTGCTGCACCGGTGGTTCGAGAAGCTCAGTGTCGGCGGCGAAGTGATCGACCCGCTCTCCGATAAACCCTGGAATGCTGTCGACGGGCAGGTGCGCGACCGCTATGGCCTGCACTGGCTCATCGGCTATGAACCGGAGAACCGAGAGAGCCAAGAAGCCAGCTGATGCTGCTGCGCCCTGTCCCACGTGTCCAGCAACCTCATTGAACCATCATCTGCTGGCGTTAAGATGCCGATCTGCTCGGCCGCAACGCCCTCCAGGGCCGCGCCTGCAGGGGAATCGGAGGATGCGGCAGATGCTGTGGAAAGGAATAGTTCCGCGGGGGATCCGTTCCAGGTTTCCAGGATGGACAGGTGTCCGCGCAGAAAACTGAGGGTTTCGGAGGCTAGAAGCCAGCCCGCGGTCGGCCCATAGCGCACTTCAAATCCGGCCACCGGGATGTTTTTGCGCCATCCCGAAGTCAGGACCTTTGCCGTGGTTATTGCCGAGCCCAGTTCCAACTGCTCGATCCCGGCTAGGCGCAATTCCAGCTGCGCAAAATCTTCGTCATTGCTTTTCTTGCTTCCAAAAAGTCCCATGGCTACAGACTGCCTTTCCCGTGCGTCATGACGCAATAGCCGCCGAAAGCACCGCATCGAATCCACGCTTCAGTGTGTCGGCGAGTTCCGCCGGTTCACCGAGGTAGCCGTTGACCATTCCGCCATCGCGCAACATCATGAACTGGCGTGCTACGGCGTCCGAGTCCTCGGCCCCGGCGTCCCGAGCGATAGCGGCAAATTCCCCCAACATCCACCCGCGGTGCGCATCGATGACTTCGCGTACCGGATCGCCAGCCTCGGAATATTCGGCGGCCGCGTTGATGAAGGCGCAGCCGCGGAAACCCGGACTGCAACTGGCGGCCCCGATGCCGGTGGCAATGGCGTCTAAAGAGCGCGCGGGGTCCTTGGGGTCGCGCAGGGAGGAAAACCACGCGCTTTCCTGCTCGGCATGGGCCTGCAGGTAGGCGACGACGAGGTCGTTCTTGCTGCGGAAGTGTCGGTAGAAGGTGACCTTGGTGATGCCCACTGCTTCGATGATTTTATCCGCGCTGGTGGCTCGAATGCCTTGGGTGTAGAACAGCTGATTGGTTGCGTCCAGGATCCTCTGACGTGTGGGTACGGCCGTGGTTTTGGCTGGCATGGCGACCTTTCGGATCCTGGAGCGCTTGCATTGGTATACGAAGTAGTCTACCTTTACGATGTAGACGAACTAGTAACTCTACTAGTTTCGCTTCCCACTCACCGAAAGTTGGCCATGAGCTACTCCCATAAACTTCGCGATCTCTATTTCATCCGCTTCGCCTTCGCCATAGTCTGGGTGGGTGTCATGTTCGCAAGCGCCGCCGCAGCGGCCGAACCCACTGCGCTACTCACCGTGCTGCTGGTCATCTACCCGGCGTTCGACGCCGGCGCTGTGCTCTGGCAACTGCGTGCCGATCCCAACGCCGACCGATCAACAACCAGCCAGTGGATCTCCGTCGTGGTCAGTGTCCTGGTCGCCATCGCCCTGGGCATCAGCTCGTCCATTGCGCTACCAGCGGCGCTCGCCGTCTGGGGCATCTGGGCGATCGTCGCCGGTATCCCGCAGCTGGTCACCGCAATCCGCAATCGCAAGGCCGGGGGACAGGTTGCCCAAATGCTCTCCGGTGGCATCTCCGTTTTTGCCGGTGCTGGCTTCCTGGTCCAAGGCATCCAGGGCAAAACCATGATGACCGGGCCTGCTGGTTATGCCATGCTCGGAGCCATCTTCTTCCTGATTTCCGCCATCCGCCTAAGCATTAAGCTTCGAAAGGTCACCGCATGAACGACTACGATCTGATCGTCATCGGCGCCGGCCCCGTCGGCGAAAATGTCGCGGACTACGCCGCCCGTGCCGGGGTGAGTGTGGCCATCATCGAATCCGAACTGGTCGGCGGTGAATGCTCCTACTGGGCATGCATGCCCTCCAAAGCGCTGCTGCGCAGTGGCCACGCGTTGCGAGCGGCCCAGCGGCTACCCGGCGCCAGCCAAGCGGCCACCGGAAGACTTGATTCTGCCGCCGTTTTGGCGCGTCGCACCGCCTTCACCAGCGGTTGGAAGGATGACGGACAGGTCAGCTGGCTGGACTCCGCCGGCATTAGCCTGATTCGTGGCCGCGGACGACTGGTCGGCCCGGGCAAAGTGCAGGTGGGTGACCGGATCTACACCGCCGGTGCCGTCGCGCTGGCCACCGGATCGATCCCCGTGCTACCGAAGATCAAGGGCCTGGTCGAAGCCAAGCCCTGGGGAACGCGCGAAATCACCTCCGCAGACCATGTGCCTGAATCCCTGATCGTCTTCGGTGGCGGGGTGGCCGGCACCGAAATGGCCCTCGCCTATTCTTCCCTCGGATCGAGCGTCACGCTGATCTCGCGCGGTGCACTGCTGGGCCGCGAAGAGCCCTTTGTTGCCGACTTTGTGGCCGCCGGGCTGAAGGACGCCGGAGTCGAGGTGCGCCTCGGGGTCACCCCCACCGACGTGCAGCGTGCTGCGGATGGCAGTGTCACCCTCGCGCTCGATGATGGATCAACGGTGCAGGCCAGTGAACTGGTGGTGGCCGCCGGGCGCACCCCGGCCACCCTTGGGCTGGGTCTGGAGAGCCTGGGCCTGGGCGACAAGCTCATAGTGGATGACAGCATGCTTGTTGCGGGCACCGACTGGCTCTACGCCGTCGGCGACGTGAACGGTCGAGCGCTGCTGACCCATCAGGGCAAGTACCAGGCGCGGATCGCCGGGGACGCGATCGCCGTCAGGCTAAACGGAACACCGCTGGCCTCGGCGCCGTGGGGCGAGCATGCTGCCACCGCCGATCACCACGGGATCCCGCGGGTCATCTTCACCGACCCGGAAGTTGCCGCCGTGGGGCTGACCGAAGCCCAAGCCCGGGATGCGGGACTATCCGTGCAAACGGTGGCCTACGATCTAGGCCAGATCGCCGGAGCGAGCCTTCACGCCGATGGCTACACCGGGCGCGCCCAGCTGGTGATCGATCGGGATCGCCAGGTGATTATTGGAGCGACCTTTGTCGGACAGGACGTGGCCGAACTACTGCATGCGGCCACCATCGCCATCGTGGGTGAAGTTCCGCTGGCTAGGCTGTGGCATGCGGTCCCGGCCTACCCGACCATCAGCGAAATCTGGCTGCGCCTACTAGAGACTTACCGTCAGGCTATCTAGATGCGCGGCGAGCCGGGTGCTGGCGTTGTCCAGATGCTGGGCCAAAAGTTCCGCGGCCCCTTGCTGGTCGCCGGCCTGAATGCAATCGAGCAGTCGGGCGTGCTCATCGGCGATGTCCGCGGTATTGAGCAGTGTCGCGTCCTGCACCTGTGTCATGCACAGGCGGATCTCGTCGCTGAGCTGGCCGTAGATGGCGCTGGTGCGCGCAGAATCCAGGGCTTGGACCAGTGCGCTGTGGAAGCGGACGTCGGGATCGACGATCTGGATCGGCGAAGCGTCGGAGAGTGCGGTGATTTCCGCGTTGGCCTCCCGGGCGGCTTGCGGGACCTGCGCGGTGCTAGCCAGCAGGCGCACCGCTTCGGCCTCGATGATCGCGCGGGTGCGGTAAATGTCGCGGGCGTCATTCGAACTCAGGCGCGTGACCCGGGCGCTTTGGTGCGCACTGCGGGTCAGCAAGCCACTGGCCACCAGGTTTTCCAGTGCGGCCTTGGCGGTGGGGCGGGCCACCTCGTAGTGCGTGGCCACATCCACCTCGCCCAAGGGTGTGCCGGGAGCCAGTTCGCCACTGAAGATTCGGGTGCGCAGCGAGGCGATGACCGCCTGAACCACCGAAACTACTCCTAAACGGGCCGCCACATGAGTCCTTTCGCACCGCCAGAAAATTACTATGCAAGTATCCCATGAAAGGTACTACTATGGCATGTGTACTTGTTAGACAATTTTCTTCTTGGGTAGGCGTGGCTTGCCCACCGCACAGGAGCGCACCATGGCATTGAGCACGCCGGCACTCGGTGAACCTACGGTTTCATCCAGTATTCTCGACCTCGTCAACGACCCGGGCCGAGTCAAAACCCGATCCATCGACCGCGTCGCCTACGCCTCGGATGCCTCGCACTACCTGTACACCCCGCAAGCGGTGATCCTCGCCAAGGATGCCGCCGAAGTCTCCGCCCTGCTGCGCGCTGCCGCCGACAAGAACCAACCGGTCACCCTGCGCTCCGGAGGAACCTCGCTGGCCGGCCAGGCCAGTGGCGACGGGCTGATGATCGACGTGCGTCGCAACTTCCGCGACATCCAGGTGCTCGACGACGGTGCGCGAGTGCGCGTCCAGCCCGGCGCCACCGTGCGCCAGGTCAACTCGCGTCTGGCGGTCTACGGCACCAAGCTCGGCCCGGATCCGGCCAGCGAAGCAGCCTGCACCATCGGCGGCGTGATCGCCAACAACTCCTCGGGCATGGCCTGCGGCACCGAACTCAACACCTACCGCACCCTGGAATCGATGACCTTCGTGCTGCCTTCGGGCACTATGATCAACACCGCCGATCCGGATGCCGACCGCCAGCTGGCTGCCGCCGAACCGCAGCTGGTCGCCACCCTGGACACGCTGCTCAAGCGCGTGCGCACCAACCCGGCGTCGGTCGCCAAGATCCAGAAGCACTTCGCCCTGAAAAACACCATGGGCTATGGCATCAACGCCTTCCTGGACTTCGACACCCCGGCCGAGCTCATGGCTCACCTGATTATCGGCTCCGAAGGCACCCTGGCCTTTGTTGCCGAAGCGGTGTTCCGCACCGTGCCCATCCGCAAGCTGGCCATCGCCACCCTAGCGGTCTTCGACAGCCTCGATTTGGCCACCCGCGCGCTGCCAGAACTGCTGGATTCTGGCGCGGCCACCTTGGAATTGATGGATTCCACCTCGCTGCGCGTAGGTCAGGAACTGCCCGGCGTTCCCGAGGCGATTATGGGCTTTGACGTTGAGCAGCAGGCAGCGCTGCTCGTTGAATACCACGCGGATTCCACTGAGGAACTTGCCGGACTGCAAACTGCTGGCCAGCGCCTGCTGGATTCGGCGGCTTTGCGGGCCCCAGCGTTACTCTCCCAAGACGCCAAAAACCGCCAGGCCGCGTGGAAATTCCGCAAAGGCCTCTACGCTTCGGTCGCCGGCGCCCGCGTTTCGGGCACCACCGCGCTGCTCGAAGACGTGGTCGTCCCGGTTGAATCGCTGGCCGAAACCTGTGGCAGCCTGCAGGAACTGTTCACCGAGTATGGCTACGAGGATTCGGTCATCTTTGGCCACGCCAAGGACGGCAACATCCACTTCATGCTCACCGACCGTTTTGAGGGTGACGCAGCGCTGAACCGCTACAACTCTTTCAACGACAAAATGGTCGAACTGATCCTCTCCAAGGACGGTAACCTCAAGGCCGAGCACGGCACCGGCCGCGCCATGGCACCGTTTGTTCGCGCGCAGTACGGCGACGAACTTTACGAAGTGCATCTGGAACTCAAAGCCGCCTGCGACCCGCGCCTGATGATGAACCCGGGCGTGATCATTGACGAGGACCATGCCGCGCACATCCGTAACATCAAGCTCAACGAAACCATTGAAGTTGAGGCCGATCGTTGCGTGGAGTGCGGCTACTGCGAGCCAGTCTGCCCTTCCAAGGATCTGACCCTCACCCCGCGCCAGCGCATCGTCGTGCGCCGCGCGATTGCCAAGGCCGAGGCTGAAGGCAATGCTGAATTGGTTGCCGAGTTGGAGCGCGATTACGAGTACAACGGCGTGCAGACCTGTGCCGTCGACGGCATGTGCGTCACTGCCTGCCCGGTCGGCATCAATACCGGCCTGCTGGTTAAGCGCCTTCGCCGCGAAGAAGCGCACCCTGTACTGGCTGCCGGATTTAAGGCCGCAGCCAAGGGCTGGGGCCCGGCCACTCGTGTCGGCTCAATGGCGCTGAGCGTTGCCGACAAGTTCCCGGCTCCGCTGGTTCGAGGCGTCACCGACGTTGCTCGCAAGGTTGTCAGCACGGACATCATGCCGCGCTATGACGCGGATCTGCCCGGTGGTGGCAAGGCTCGCAAGCCAATGGCCGGCAATCTTGGCGCTGCCGGCACCGAACCACTGGCCATCTACTTGCCAGCCTGTGTGAACTCGATGTTCGGCCCAGCCGGTGACGGCGAAGGTGTGGCTTCGGCCTTCACCAAGCTGCTACACGCTGCCGGGGTTTCGGTCTTTGTTCCTCAGGGTATCGAGTCAACTTGCTGTGGCACCCCGTGGACTTCCAAGGGCTATGCCGATGGGCATGAAGCGATGGCTGCACGGGTGCTCGAAGAAGTTCGGGCCGCGATGCCAGGCAAGAACTTGCCGGTGATTTCGGATGCGTCCAGTTGCACCGAGGGCTTCGCCCACACTCTTGAGGAACATGGCTATGAGGTGGTCGACTTGCTGGCGTTCACTTCGAAGCACCTGCTGGATAAGCTGCCTCAAATCGAGAAGATTTCCTCGGTCACCCTGCACCCGACCTGCTCGTCGACGCAGATGGGTCTGAACCCTGACCTGCAGAAAATTGCTGAGACTGTGGCGCAGACCGTGAACACCCCGGTGAACTGGGGTTGCTGTGCGTTTGCCGGAGACCGCGGCATGCTGCATCCTGAGCTGACCGACTCGGCGACCGCGCGAGAGGCCGCCGAGGTACGCCAACTGGATGCCGAAGCTCATGCCTCGTGTAACCGCACTTGTGAACTGGGAATGTCTCGGGCTACCGGTAAAGAGTACCGCCACGTGGTCGAACTTCTGGCCGAAGCCGCCACGAAGTAGTTCCAGCTAAGCCACCTAGATGATTCATCTAGGTGGCTTTGCTGTTGGTGCGAAAAGTACTTATCCAGTCTGGTTCAGTGCCAAATACCCTAGGCGAGTCAGGAGTTGTTCGGAATAGGGTTAAACCTAGTCATCAATGGTGCTCGGAGGGAGCCAAATGCGCATCGCTGTAATGCAGGACGAAGCTGAGGTCTTGGGGATAATGCGCAATCTCGACGCCATTGAGCATGCTGCGCAGCGCGCTGCCGCGGATGGCGCCAAAATCTTGCTCACTTCCGAGCTCTTCACCGTCGGCTACGCGCCTTACGTCCTGCGCGATTCGCTGGATATTTCACTGTTGCCTGGTGCTCATGAGCGGTTGTCGCACATTGCCGCCAAGCATTCAATTGCCGTGGTCTACTCCCTGCCCGAGATCACTGATGATGGATGGCTGATCACTTCGACATTCATTGATGACCAGGGAGTGCAACGCGCGCACTATCAAAAGGTCCAGCTTTTCGGTGCTGAAGAACATGAAGTGTTCATCGCTGGTAGCAACCCTCCAGCGTCTTTCGAATATGAGGGAATGACGTTGGGCATGGTGATCTGTTTTGACGTCGAATTCCCAGAAGTTGTCCGCGAGGCTGCTCGTCGCTCAGTGCAGTTGCTGCTCGTTCCAACTGCCATGGGCCGCGGATACGAGCAGGTGTGCACGCGTCTCGTTCCAACTCGCGCCATGGAGAGCCAGCTTTTCATTGCCTACGCAAACCACAGCGGATCTGAAGCTGGATTCGAGTTGGCGGGCACCAGTGTCATCGCCGGTGCAGATGGCACGATTTTGGCTCACGCCGGAGCAGGTACCGAGCTTATTGCTGCAGAAATAGAAGTGAGTGCTTTGGCGCAGATTAGAGCGGAAGTCCCGTACCTTGCTGAAGCTCGTAAGGATCTCTACGCTCAATGGCTATCGGAGAAATAACTAACTCATAGGGTGTTTCCGCGCAGCGAAGTGCTGCGCGAAAACACCTTTGGTTTGTGGCTATGCCACTTTGGAATCCGGTGGATCGCCCCGGCTCAGCTTGTCCTTGAAGTCTTTGAACCATGTTGCATCGGTCGTCAACTGTGGGAAAGGCTTGTGCACATATCCTGTCGCCGGTGGGGCAGTAGATTGATACGACATTCCCGATACCGGGTTGATGAGCATTGTGTGCGGGCCCTTCATGAGTGTGAACTCAAACCAACCGGAAGCTTCCTTGTTCTTGTTGCAGCTCTCGCAACGGCCGCAGGAATTATGCACGCTGGTCTTTCCGCCCCGCGCGTGCTGCTTCACGTGGTCAGCTTCTTCAACGATTCCGTCGCAGAAAGGTGTGCGGCAATGCCGATCTCGAATCCGGATGAATTTCTTGAGCTTCTCCGGGAAGATGCGGGCTTTGGAGTCCATGCTTATCAAGTCTTGGTCTCCGGGCGCCGTATATATTCTTGAAAGTTCAGTGAGCACTTCGATTTGTTCGATGTGTTCCACAGTGAGCTTTGCTTCCATCTCTTCAAAGGTTAATTCGTTGTCGATCTGGTGCCCGCTGATCCATTCACGTACTTCCTGTGCCGGAATGTAGCCGTAGCCTTCGAGGAAAGCGGGTTCACGTTCGCCTTGGAAGAGTGCTCGGTCGGTCATGATGAGGCCAACCTGCAAATTGATGGGCATCTTTGAGGGCTCACCAACCATCATGTAGCTAAAGAGAATGTCAGCGCGGATCTGTTCCTTGGTGCGCTCGTCGCCCTTTTTCTTGAGCTTGCGGGACTCCTTGTACAGATAATTCTTAAGTCCCATTCCTGGCAACAGTGGGAACCGTGCGGTCAGATTTACACAACCCTTTTTCTCGTCAATAGTCATGCGAGCGAAACGGCCCTCTTTGGCGGTTTTGTGCTCTTTCGATACAGGGTCGGAATTGAAGGAGAGCGTGAAGTTTCGGACAGTGTCCTTGATCCGATTCCGCCCCATGCACTCAAACATGTTCGGATTCTGCCCGAAAAGCTCATCGAATTCAGTGCGGCGTTGAGCTTTGACGGTCTGCAGCTCGTTGAGGATGGCGAAAATTTGAGGTTCGGTAAATTCGCCCCGTGAAAAAGCTGCGGCGAGATTTGGTGTGTCTTCAAAAAGGATGCGGCAGTTGACTAGGTAATTGCGGAATCCGTTCGAGGACTGCTTGCGGGCGATGGCCACGCTAGCAGCGGCGCCACGGGTCTGGTCGTCCAGGTTGACGCCACGTTCCTCATTGTCGCAAATGAACTTCTTCTCCAACCGGTAGGAGAGACGGGCCTGCTGGTAGTTGGCAGAAGCTACGAATGCTTCGAGTCCCTCGATGCCGCGGACGCAGTCCTCTTTACTGCCGTGGTCTTCCATCCACGTCAGTTCTCTTTGCAGTGCGAGCCAGTGGTCATCGAAATCCGCTGGCTCTACCGCCTGAGGTAGGGCATCTCCGTGCACCTTTGCTTCGGACATATTCTAATTATACTTCATAAGCTCGAATATGTCTTCGAATCGTGTGGAAAAGTTTTGAAGGTTTCCAGTGGTGACGTTAGCTCGCGGAGAGGAAATTCAGCGCGAGATAGAGCTCTTGGCGCACGTCAGCGCTGTTCAGATCTTTGTCGAGAATCTCGCCGATGGCGGCGATGTGGCGGCGCACGGAATTGCGGTGCAGGTCGATATTTTTCGAGGTCTGATCCCAAGACCCGTTGGCCTCCAGCCAGCCTTGAAGTACTTCAAGGTAGAGGTCACGACGGGAATCTTGGAGGTCGAGAATCGGTGAGAGGGTCTCTTGAGCAAGTTGTTTTCCGGCCTGAGGGGGCAGTAAGGAAAGGAAGGAGCGCGGGATGGAATGGGCATCGAGGCTCTTGCGCTTTTCACGGATTTGGGGGAGTAGGCCGGTGGCTTGGGCCTGGAGGCCGGCGATTTTTTCGCCGAGTTGCCGGTCGGCTGGTTCCGGGGTGCTGAAACCGGCGACGTAGCCGGAGGATTTGAGTCGTTCGAACATCGCGGCGGTGGGGGCGGCCCGGGTGAGGGCGACGAAGTGATCGTCCTGTTGCATCACCAGACGGGTATCAAGCAGCGTTTGGAGGTGGGTAAGGTGCGGTGCGGGTTGTTGGCCAAGGTTGGCATCGAGCGGGGAAATGACCGCAATGCGCACTGGATTCGCCGTGTCGCCGCCAAGGCTTGCGGTGAACAGGTCGAAGGCCGCGGCGTCGAAGGCGGCGCGCGAACGCAGAAGCAGCGTGGTGGCCAACTGGGCTGATGTTGAGGAGCTGGCGGCGCGTTCGCGGGCGAGGACATCGAGCAGGCCCAGGGCTGTGGTGATCAGATTGTGGTCGAAAGCGGACGGGGTGCGGGCGAACCCGACCAGCAAGACACCCAAAAGCGGTGCGCGACTGCCCGAGGCGAACGTGGCGCGGATCGGAAACGCAAGATCAACCAGCGAATCTTCGCGGTGCATGGCAAATTGCTGATTGCTGGCGTCGCTGGCGGCCTGTTCGAAGAGTTCGGATGTGCGTTGGCCGCCGAGCCCGGGAGCATCGGCGGTGGATGCTTCGTGGCGTACCCTTCCTTCGGCGCCGAGCAACCGGACGCTCGCCTTGAGCCGCTGGGAGAGGACGTTGACCAATTGGGCCTCGGGATCCGGATGGGCCAGGCAGCGCATGAGGGCACGGGTGGCTTCGGCGCTGCCGCGCAATTGGGCGGCGTTATCGGCCTCGATGAGTTGCGCGAAGGCGATGCCGATCGCGGCAAAGGGGATCGACGCCGGTATTTCCAGCAGTGGCAGGTCGTTCTCGCGGCAGGCTTCGAGTACCGTGTCCGGAATGGTGGTGAAGTAGGGCTCCAGACCGAACCCCAGGGCGCTGACCTTGGCCTGGGCCAGGCGCTTGATGAATTGCTGGACCTGTTCGGGGTCCTGATCGTGGCCGAGCAATGGGAAGCCACTGGTCAGGATCATTTCCTCATCGAGCAGGTAGTCGGTGGGATCGTCCATATCGCTGGCTTCAACCCAGCGCAGCGGTCGGTCGCCGGCGTCGTGGATGAGGGCGATTTCCGGAGGCAACTGGCGCAGGAAACGTCGCAGGGTGATGCCGGGAGTTGCGTGCTGACCAGTTGGCTGCTGTGGTGCGGAATGTCCCATGAGAGACTATTTTAGTTCAAAACTTCCATCCTGAGAGCCGGGTCACAGATCTAGGCTTGAAGGCGGAAGAAAAACCACAGTGCAGCAAAATCCACAGTGCAGCGAGGACCCGAGATGAACAGCACCACGAGCGCCAGGCCGAAACCAGCCATTGGCCTTGGCCCGCAGCTGCGGCGGCGCAAGTCGATTCAGCAGATGATCGGCGACGCAGAATCCACTTCATCCGGTGGCCAATTGCGCCGCACCCTGGGCATGTGGCAGCTGACCATGATCAGCGTGGGCGCGACCATGGGCACCGGCATCCTGGTGATCCTTGGGGCGACTGTGCCGATCGCCGGCCCTGCCATCTGGATTTCCTTTGTGATCGCCGGCGTGACCGCGCTGCTCTCGGCCGTGTCCTACGCGGAAATGGCCGGCATGGTGCCGGTGGCCGGCTCCAGCTACTCCTATTCCTACGCGACCATGGGCGAGGGCATCGCCTGGATCTGCGGCTGGTGCCTGGTGCTCGAATACGCGGTCTCCGTGGCCGCGGTGGCGGTTGGCGCCGGCGAATATGTCAACGAAGCGCTGCGCGCCTTTAATATGGGGCTGCCCGACGCGCTGGCCGGGGGACCGGCCGAAGGCGGCATGGTGAACCTGCCGGCGCTGATCGTCGTGGTGCTGGCCACCTTGCTGCTGGTGCGCGGAGCGCGCGAATCGGCCATCGTGAACACCATTGTGGTGATCATCAAGGCCGGCATCCTGATCTTCTTTTCGATCGTCGCCTTCAGCGCCTTCAACGCCGGGAACTTCGAACCACTGCTGCCCATGGGCGCAGCCGGTGTGACCGCGGCGGCCTCCAGCGTCTTCTTCTCCTACATCGGTTTTGACGCGGCCTCCACGGCCGGCGAAGAAGCCAAAAATCCCAAGCGCGATCTGCCGCGGGCGATCATGCTCTCGATGCTGATCGTGACCATCACCTACGTTCTGGTAGCTGTCTCCGCGATCGGCGCCCGCGAATGGACCTGGTTTGAGGGCACCGAAGCAGCGCTGGTGCAGATCGTCGGCGAAATCACCGGGCAACCATGGCTGGTACTGGTCTTCGCGCTGGCCTCGGTGCTGGCCATCGCCTCGGTGGTGCTGACCGTGCTCTACGGGCAGACCCGCATCCTGCTGTCCATGTCCCGCGACGGTCTGGTGCCGGCGGCCTTCGGCAAGATCTCCCCGCGCACCGGCACCCCGGTGATCGGCACCCTGATCACCGGCATTTTGGTGGCGATCACCGCCGGCTTCATCCCGCTGGGCGCGCTGGCCGACGCGACGAGCATCGGCACGCTGTTCGCCTTCGCGCTGGTGGGCGTCTCGGTGATGTACCTGCGCCGCAAGCAGCCGCTGGCACCGCGCACCTTCAAGGTGCCGTTCTACCCAATCACCCCGATCCTCGGCGTGGCCGCCTGCCTGTTCCTGATGAGCCAGCTGGGCTGGCACACCTGGGTAGTCTTCGGGATCTGGATGCTGGTGGGCATCGTGATCTACCTGGCCTATGGCCGCCGCCGCTCGGTGCTCGGGAAGCTGAGCAAGCAAGACTATATCGACAGCCACCTCGGCAAATAATAGGAGCCATTTTGAACCCCATCACCATGCTCAACCCGGACTTCCCCTTCAGCTACGACCATTACCTGGCCAATGGCGCCGGCCTGGGACAGGTGCCCGAGGAGCTCTATGGCACCGAGGTGGCCGTGATCGGCGCCGGGCTTTCGGGCCTGGTCACCGCGTATGAATTGATGAAGCTGGGCCTGAAGCCGGTAGTGTATGAGGCCGATCAGATCGGCGGGCGGCTGCGCACCGCAAGCTTCGCTGCCGCCCCGCAGATCACCTGCGACCTAGGCGGCATGCGCTTCCCGGTATCCAGCAAGGCGCTGTACCACTACATCGATCTGCTGGGACTGGACACCTACGACTTCCCGAACCCGCTGGCCGAGCCCACCGACTCCACGGTGATCGAGCTCAAGGGCCAGAAGATTTACGTGGAGGACCCGGCTGACCTGCCGGTCTTCTATCAGGAAGTGGCCGATGCCTGGAAGCAGGCCCTGCGCGAAGACGCCCACTTTGAGCAGATGCAGCAAGCCATCCGCGACCGCGATACCCACACCATTAAAGAGCTGTGGGACTCGATGCTCCAGGAGTTCGACGAGGAAAGCTTCTACGGCTTCATCGCCAATTCCAAGGCCTTTAAGGAGGCCGGCTTTGAACACCGCGAAGCCTTCGGCCAGGTGGGCTTCGGCTCGGGCGGCTGGGACACCGACTTCCCCAACTCGATCCTGGAAATCCTGCGCGTGGTCTACACCGACGCCGACGATTACCACCGCGGCATCACCGGAGGAGCTGCCAAACTGCCCGAGGCCCTGTGGAACCATGCGCCCGAGCAGATGGCGCATTGGCCGGCAGGCACGTCCCTGTCATCGCTGCACGGCGGCGCCCCGCGCGGCGCGGTAGCCAAGGTCTACCGCACTTCAAACCCCGGGTTCAACGGCGCGAATACCATCGAGGTCACCGAGCGCTTTGGTCGCACCCAAGAATTCGGCGCAGTGGTCTCCACCGTGCAGTCCTGGCTGCTGTCCACCGGAATCAACACCGACGAGGAGCTCTTCGCGCCAGAATTGTGGACCGCGATCGAACGCAGCCACTACATGCAGTCCTCCAAGACCTTCGTGATGGTCGACCGGCCGTTCTGGAAGGACCGCGACCCGGTGACCGGGCAGCACCTGATGTCCATGACGCTCACCGACCGGCTGAACCGCGCCACCTACCTGCTGGATCACGGCGAGGACCAGCCGGCGGTCATCCTGCTCTCCTACACCTGGAATGACGATGCGCTCAAGTGGCTGTCGCTATCGGCCGAACGCCGCATGGAATTGATGCTGCACTCGCTGGAGAAGATCTACCCGGGCGTGGATATCCGCAGCCACATCGTGGGCCAGCCGATCACCGTGTCTTGGGAGTCCGATCCGAACTTCATGGGTGCGTTCAAGGCCAACCTGCCCGGCCACTACCGCTACCAGCAGCGCCTCTACACCCACTTCGACCAGCAGGGCCTGGCTGCCGAGCACCGCGGTATTTTCCTGGCCGGCGACGACGTGTCGTGGACTGCCGGCTGGGCCGAGGGCGCGGTGACCACCGGGTTGAACGCCCTGTGGGGCGTGGTGCAACACCTGGGCGGATCGGATGCGCCAGCTAATCCCGGCCCGGGCCAGTTCCTGGCCGAGATTGGTCCCAAGGCGCTGTAGCTAGACGTCCTGGACAATTCAAAATCCCGCGCTTCCTGAAAAGGAGGTGCGGGATTTCGGGGTTAAAGAACCGCGGTGGCGTTGGCCGGCGACCCGGTCCCGCCGACAACGTTGAGCGGCTTGAGGGTCAGCAGGCAGTCCCAACGGTTCAACTGGCCCATGCGGCGGGCCAACGGACCTAGGCGCCACAGCTCACCGAGCGGGAGGCCGAGTTTTGCCAAAAACTCCTGGTGCATCATCCCGCGATCGTTGGGCGCCGAGCTAAGGAACGGGGAATTGGCGACCGGCGGGAGGCATTCCACCGCGAAGTTATCGGCCGCCAAGATGCTCAGCCCCGAATCCCACGCCCAGTCCAGCAGTTGTTCGGACTGCGCCAATCCGGTGGCTCTCCCGGAATCACGTTGCCGGGATTTTTCCTCCGGGGTCAGCGACAGGAACCATTCGCTCCAGCCGGTGTGGACCATCAGCGCATCGCCGGATTCCACCGTGATTCCTTGGTGGTCCATGGTTTCGAGGAGCAGGGATAGCGAGATCGGCTCGCCACCGGCATGATCCAGCTGCTGGCCTCGGGATCGGGCAAATCCGTCAAGGTCGAGCAGAAGCCCGCGGGTCACAATGGGTTGATCCGACCAGTATTGGATGCCTAATTCGGCTGTGCCCGGAATGATTTTTTCGTCTGGCACGCCGTTATAGAATCCGACCTCGTCCGAACGGCGGTGGCGCAGCCCGTCGATCTGCGACGAGCCCTGGAGATAGAAGCTATCCAGATAGTCATCACGATGGGCCGGGTGGTTGCCAAAAATATGGTGTTCTGGGACGCCACGAGTTTTGGACATTCCCGGTGAAAAAGCATCGATCGGGTAATCCAGCCCAAAGGTTTCTCCCAAGCGGACCGTCGCGGCTGCCTGGATGCGCTTTGCCGCATCAATCTTGTCGGGGGTGCCAGCGGAGGGCGAACTGAACAAGTCCCATGAGGTGCCGGTCAGCCGGCCCGGGCGCTGTTTCAGCTCGGCACGAGTGGGGTACGTTTTCTTCCCGCTCATTTTGAGGTCTTCTCTTGTGCATACTTCACCGGGGTGGAGGCCACATGGAGCAATAGGTAAGCGGTGATCGACGCGATGGATGCGCAAATGCAAAGTACTGTTTTGAACACCGTGTTGGGTCCGGTGAGCAGCGCTGCGCTGCCGAAGGCCAGCCCGACCAGCTGCAACAGGACGAACACGATTCCGCCGCTCAGGGCGATCGCCAGCGAGACGACGAAGGTTTTTCGGAGTATTAATCGGTACATTGTTGGGTCCTTAGGAGTTTAGACCGGCAAGATTCCGGAGGCGATCAACACGCCGATCGCCAATAGCGGCAGCGCATAGAACAGCATCATCCGGCGGAAGGTGCTGTAGGGGTTGACTCCGGCGATACCGCAGGCAACATATAGCGGAGCTCCACCTGGCGGAACTGCAGCTTCGCACGAAGAGAAGACCAGCACGGCGACGGCAGCGGTCGACGCCGGGACTCCCGCGGCGACCAGGGCGGCCACTCCCACAGTACCCACGGCCGCCATGGTCGCGGTCGAGGAGAGCGGGGCCGCTACGGCAATGACGATCAGCCCGATGACCAGGGCGAGAAGCCACACCGGTAGCGACAGCTGGTTCAACACAGTGGTGAGTTGCTCGGGCAATCCGGTGCTGGCCAGCGCATTGGCTCCGGCGAAGGCGAAGAGCACGGTCACCCCGACGATGCCGAAGCGCGGGATAGAATCCTCGAGCATGGTCGACCAGGCCTTGAGGGTGCGCGGCAATTGGCGGTATCCCAGCAGCAGGCCCATGAGGATCAGCGCGATGGGGATCCAGAAGATCGGGCTGATCGCCTTGGCTACGTTGGTGTGGGTGTAGCTGCTTAATGCCTCGGCGATGGCGCCGCTGGTGATGATCATCGGGATGGCGACGCCGACAAACAGCAGCAGGGTGCTCCATCCTTGCCTGAAGGCCACCGATAGCGCTTGGCGTTGTTCCTTGGGGGTGGCTTGTGCGCCGCTGCGGCGGACCAGCAGGTAGGTCACGACCAAGCGATGGGCCACGCACCATAGGCCGCCGAAGATCAGGGGGACCAGTAGCTCGTTGGCCGAGAGCAGCGGGCCCACGGTCGAGGAGCCAACCAGAACGAACATCGAAGCACTGAAGGGGAAGGTGATTCCCATGCCTGCGTTGCCAGCCACGATGGTGGCCGCGGTCGGCCGGTCGATCTTCGAGCGTTCCATCCACGGGATCGTAATGGATCCGACGGTCGCGGCGATGGCTGCCTGATTGTGCACGATGCTGCCCAGCCCGGCGGAGGACACCGTGGACACATAGGCCGCGCCGCCTTTGCTGCCGCCGATCAGCGAATCCAGCAGATTGATCATCCGCTCCATGACGCCGGCTCGTTCCAGCAGATAGCCCATGAAAACGAATATCACCGTCGCATAGACGATTTCATCGGTGAGTGCTTCATAGAGCGAGGTCCAGCCAACGGACAGCATCTGGCTGCCACTGAAAGCGGCTGCCACGATGAAGCCAAGAATCATCGCTTCGCCAACGTTGCGGCGCATCAGCACCGTCCAAATGATGATGACCGCGAGGTAGACGCCTAGCGCCCAGATGCCAATCATGCTGTTTCCTTCCAAAGCTTGCCAGCGTCGCTGCTAGCCAGCTGTCATCCTATTATCGGTGGCCATGCGCTCCATGGCACTGGCCGAAGCGTCGGTCATTTCGTGCGGGACACCAAGGTCTTCCAAGTAACCTCCGGTGGAACGCATCTCTGCTGCGCGGCGTACTGCATGCTTGGTGGTGCCGGCAAGGAAGCGGTCGATGGTCGCTTGCCCCTCGCCGGCCAGCATTTTAGAGATCTCGTGGCGGATCCATGGATCAAGCCCAGCGGCAGCACCGGCGCGAACGGCTTCAATCACCACGGAGGCCAGACCCTTGGTGAAGACGCTGCGCAGCAGCTTATGGGCCATGGCGCTGCCTGGCCCGCCTTCTACGACCTCAACTGAGGCCCCCACAGATTTGAGTAGATCGGCAAAGGCCTCGGCTCCCTGGCCGCTTGCCATCAAGGGGGTTTTGGCGCCCTGAGCAATGACGGGGCCGAGGATTGCCACGTCGATGAAGTTGACCTGGCCGGAAGTCGATCCTAGCTCTTCCATGACCTTGGGGGATGAACTGGTCAGGTCCGCATAGCCAGCACCTGGCTTCATTACCGGCAGGCATTCCTGAGCGACCTTCGGTGCAGCGCCGGCGCCGGTAAGCACCAGGGCCATGTCTGCATCCTTAACTGCTTCCGCCGCAGACTGGGCTAGGTGCGCGCCCTGCGGGGCATGGCTAATGAACGGGTCGTAGCCGATGATCTCGTGTCCCGCTTCGATCAGCGCGGCAGCATAGATCTGCCCCACTTCGCCGAGTCCGATAAGTGCACATTTCATAGGGATGAGGCCTTTGATTGTTAGGAATGGGAGAGTTTGCGGCTAGCGAGAATTGCGGTGCGGCGCTGGGACTCATCGAGGTTCACAGCTTCCGCTGCGGTGGCGATGTCTTCGGCGCGTTCTGCCGGAATGATGACCAAGCCATCGGAGTCTCCAACGACGATGTCTCCGGGCGAAACCGCGACGCCGCCAAAAGCGATCGTTCCGTTGACCTCGAAGGGGCCATTCTTGTAGGGGCCGGCGGGGCTGGTGGCTCGGGCGAAGACTGGAAGATTGATTTCGCCGAGATCCACCGCGTCGCGGACCGCTCCGTCGACGGCAAACCCCGCAACACCCTTGGATATTGCGCGCTCGCCGATGAGCTCTCCGAGCAGCGCGCGGTCGGTATAGCCGCCGCCGTTGACGACGATGACTTCTCCGGGCTGAACGTGTTTGAGTGCTTCGTGGATTCCGGCGTTGTCACCCGGAGCCACCCAGACGGTGTAGGCCGGTCCGGAAATTTTGGCACCTTCCCACACTGCCTGGATTTGCGCTGAAGCAATGCCTAGGCGCTGCATGGCGTCTCCGATATTGGCGGCAGGAAGCGCAGCGAGCCGATCGATGACGGATTGCGCGACGAAAAGAGGCTGCGTCGATTGATTCATGGGGCACCTATCCCAAGTCCTGGGGCGAGCGTAAAACCTCTGAATGTATTTCAGTAGATGTTCTATAGTTTCACACTACGCAATTAATTGATGATGTACGGAATCATGACATGGGCTGCGTCACAGTGTCAAGGCGAGCGAAAGCATGTTTCTCACCCGATGTGGAAAACGCTGGAAATTCAGGGCGCGCAAAAAACAGGCGCGTGAATCACGCGCCTGTTTTGGTGGTGGCGGCCTTTAGTAGACGCTGCTCGCTAGAAGATCCGAGAGCCTGCGGGCAGCTTGGAGAAGCTCCGGAGCGCGGGCTTCAAGGGTTTCGCGGGTGACCGTGTGAATAGGGCCGGTCAGCGAGAGAGCCTCGGTGGGCGGACCCTGGCGCGAAGGGATAGCGGTGGCGATCGAGATGATACCAAGCGCCCGCTCATCTTCGGAGATGGCATAGCTGGCGTCCATCTTCGGGGCGCGGACCTTGATGGCTTTGAGGTCGAAGTCCTCGTTTTCGTAATGCAAGCGCCGGGAGGTTTCGGCAATCTGCGTCAGTTCATCGTCGTTGGCGCCGAGCAGAAAGATGCGTCCGGCCGCGCCGGACGTGAGTGGCAACCGGCGACCCTGAGGCAAGTTGTAGCCCAGTGAGCTCTCGCCTATGACGCGCTCAACCAAAACTCGCTCGCTGCCCAGGCGGGTGTAAAGCGAAGCTGTGAGCTTCGTGGTTTGCGATAGCTGCTGGAGAACTGGCTGAGCAACCCGAGGGAGCGGGTCGTTTTCCAGGAAGACCCGAGCTGCGGGCAGAACCGCCGGGCCTAGGCGGTAGCTCTTGTCTGTCTGGCTGACGAGGCCTGCTTCTTGGAGGACACGCAAGATGCGCAGTGTTGTCGGCGAGCTCATGCCCATGTCGGCGGCGATGGTGCTCAGTCGACGTGGGTGCTCGTAGCGCTGGATCTGCTCGAATACGGCAATCGCTCGGGTCAACGACCGCATGCCGTTGGGTGCTTCGGACTTCTCTTTTTCTGCCGCCATGATTTCATTCTATGCAATTAATTTGTAATTTGATGCACTTGCTTGACGACCTCTTGTGCCCCATGTCACTATTTCATGGAACGCTAGATAATTTTACTGTATGAAATTTACGAACAAACTATGCAATTGGAGGACACTGTGTCGAACGATGCAACGGGGAGGCGGGTTCCAGCAGGACGATGGCCAATCCTCATCGGCCAGGCTGTGATCGCACTCGTGGGCTTGTACGCGCTGCTGGGTTCTTTACGCCTTGGACTCTGGAGTAGCCTCGGCCCGGGAGCCGGCTTCTTTCCAGCAGTACTTGGCATTTTTCTGATGGTGCTCGTCGTGCTGTGGTTTGTACAGGAACGCACCAAGCCAACGGAAGATGCAGGCACGGAATCCTTCGACAGCGCCCAAATATGGGCCGTCGTCCTAAGCCTGGTGGTTCTGGCTGCTGCGTTACCGTTCCTCGGCTTTCAGCTGAGCGTCTTCATCTTCCTCATGTACCACCTCAGCTTCCGGGCGCGGATCGGATGGGTGAAGGCCGTAGTGATCTCTCTTTGCGGGAGCGTTGGGGTCTTCTACCTGTTTACCACCGTCCTGCACGTCTCACTGCCGGTGGCAACGGTGCCGCCGCTGAGCATGATTGGACTTTGATATGGATGTTCTCAACGAACTTATGATGGGTTTTGCGCAGGCGATGACCTGGCAAAACCTCCTCTTCGCCTTCGTCGGCTGCCTCTTGGGTACGGTCATTGGCGTCCTGCCGGGTATCGGGCCAGTTGCCGGCATCGCCTTGCTGATTCCGCTGACGCTCAATCTTGATCCAGCAGGATCCATCATCATGTTGTGTGCGATTTTTTATGGCACCACCTACGGCGGAACCATCACCAGCGTCCTGCTTAATACTCCCGGTGAAGCTGCCTCGGCCATCACCGCCATTGACGGCTACCAGATGACCAAAGTGGGTCGAGCAGGTGTGGCACTGACCATTGCCGCGGTGGGTTCCTTCATCGGCGGAACCATCGCCACCGTCGGCTTGGTCATGGCAGCTAAGCCACTGGGCAGCCTGGGCCTGTTGATCGGCCCTCCAGAATTTTTCGCACTCGTGGTCGTTGGCATTTCTTTGCTGGTTGCGCTTGCAGGGCGATCGATGGTCAGGGCGCTGATCTCCGGAGCCTTAGGATTGCTGATTTCGATGGTCGGCATAGACCCAGTGATGGGGGCACCTCGCTTCACCTTCGGCATGGAGCGCTTGCTCGATGGCGTCTCCTTTGTGGCCGTGATTGTGGGCATCTTCGGCCTGTCGGAAATCCTTTCCTACCGCCCAGGGAAAAACCAGACGGTGACGCAAGCGCCGGGAATGCGCGCACTGCTTCCCACACGAACCGACTGGAAACGCAGCACCCCGGCTTTTGCGCGCGGAACTGGCATCGGCTTCGCCATGGGGCTGATTCCGGGCATGACCGGCTCGGTTTCCTCGTTGCTTTCCTATGGGGCTGAGAAGAAATTCTCTAGGTTCCGCAACGAGTTGGGCCAGGGAGCCATTGAAGGTGTTGCCGGACCGGAGACTGCGAATAATGCGCACGCAAATGGCGCATTGATCCCGCTGTTCACCTTGGGAATTCCAGCGTCGCCAACGATAGCTGTGCTCATGGGTGCCTTCCTGCAGCAGGGACTAACCCCCGGACCCACCCTGTTCGCCGAACACAGCACGCTGGCGTGGACGATCATTGCCAGCCTATTCATCGGCAATGTTCTGTTGCTGGTGCTCAATGTCCCCTTGGTCGGCTTATGGACTTCGATTTTGAAGGTGCCGTATCCGATTCTTGCCGGTCTGATCCTGATGTTCATGGTTGTCGGCGCCTACACGATCAACTTCTCGGTCTTCGATGTTTTCGTCATGATCATCTTCGGCATCGTGGGCCTTGGTCTGCGACGGCTGGACATTCCGTTGGCGCCAATGGTTTTGACCCTCGTCTTGGGCCCGCTGATGGAACGCTCCCTGCGTGAATCCCTGGATATTTCGCATGGAAGTTTTTCCATCTTCTTCGATCGCCCCATCACCATGGTTCTTCTGCTCATCGCCTTGGTGATTGTCTGTAGCCCACTGCTGAAGCTGCGAAAGCCAGCCGCCTTGGTGGCTGAAGATCCCGAAAGCTAAACACTCGCAATAAGTAGTACCGAACCGAAAAAGGAATCCACAATGAAACGCATCATCACCGCTGTCGCTGTAGGTGCTCTCGGTCTGGCCGCCGCTGGCTGTTCAGCAAGCGGCGGAACCGCCAGTAATGCCGGAGCCGACTTCCCGAAAAACGGCAAATCCGTCGAGCTGCTGGTGGCATTCTCGCCCGGAGGGCCGGTAGACACCGCGGCTCGACTGATCCAGCCAGTTCTCGAAAAAGAGCTGGGAACCAATGTTGAGGTCGTTAATAAGCCAGGTGCTGGTGGGCAGATCGGCTATACCTCGCTGGCTAACGCCAAGCCCGATGGATACACCATTGGCGCCGTGGGCTCACCGTCCATCGTGGTGATTCCTTTGGACAAGGCGCGAGGCGCAGCGTTCACCCGGGAAGACCTGCAACCACTGGCGCGCCAGGTGATTGATCCGATGGTGATTGCCGTCCAACCGGACAGCAAATACAAGAATGTCAAGGATCTGTTCGAGGATAGCAAAGCGAATCCGGGGGCTATTAATGCCACTACTACCGGCCAGATGGGTGGCGAACACTTTGCCATCGCGCAGATCAATGAAGCTACCGGCGGAGAACTGAGCCCGGTCCATTTCTCCGAGGGGGCTTCGCAGGCCTCAACTGCGTTCTTGGGCAAGCATGTTGATGTGCTGGTTGGAAATATCAGCGAAGTGATCGATCTTCAGAAACAAGGCAAGGCCAAGGTGCTGGGTGTTATGGATTCAGAACGCGCTGATGCCCTGCCAGAGGTACCGACCCTCAGTGAAGAAGGTTATGACGTAGTTGCTGCCACAGCACGAGGATACGCGGCACCGGCAGGTTTGCCTGAAGAGGTAGCCAAGAAGTTGGAATCAGCCTTGAAGAAGGCGATTGAAGATGAGTCCGTGGTTTCGAAAATGGACAATCTGGAGCTGGCTACCAGTTACCAGAACTCGGCGGACTACAGCGAATTCTGGACGAAGCAGGAAACCGACTACATGCAGGTACTGCCGCTCGTGCAGGCCAAGTAGCCTGACCGGTGTACTGATCAGTTCTTTGGGCTCGTGGTGCAGGGGTCCTGCGCGATGGCTGTCGCTGTCGTGCGGGGCCCTCTCGTTTTTAACTTTTGGACTTGTGCCACTTGAATGGGACCTGGACTGGCCTGGAACTAGTATTTGACGATTACGAAAATGCTATTCTTTTAAGAATTTTTCGGTTTCGAGTGGATATCTAACCGAAAGTGCATTATCGTAAACACTGTAATTGTCGATCGCTGAAAATCTTGAAGGAGGGTGGCGACGTTGAAAAATAATACTCAACGAAATCGGTATCAGATGCAACCTGCCATCTTCCAAGATTTGTTTAGCGGTGAGAGTGAAGCCCGCCAACTTCATAAGTTGGGGTTCCGCAAGCCGCATGCGCATCGACTCTTACTCGCCAAGATTGGCGAATAAATACTACTCTGATCTGTCAATTTCCATATTGGACACGTAACTTTCACCTGTAAGGGTGGATGGCTGTGGCAGGTTGGTAGAACTTTCAGGAGTCGATGAACATAGTTCATTGGCTCCTTTTTTGTTTTCCATTCAATTGTTTTGCGTGGGATTAATTGTCATGCCTAAAAACATAAATTGGCACTATTTTATTCAGATTAATTTTCGTTGAGAGGGAAAGTAATGAATCGTTCAACAGCGTTCCCTGTTGCCCTTACCGGCAGCGGGGATCGCGTAAAGATGTGGGCCGCCGAAGCTGAGGTAGAGAATGAAGCGCTCGAACAGCTCCGCCGCGTAGCTGCCCTGCCCTGGGTGCATGGAGTACGCGTGATGCCAGACGTCCACGTAGGAAAGGGCGCAACGATCGGCAGCGTGATTGCCATGAACCAGGCAGTTTCACCCTCGGCGGTAGGCGTAGACATCGGATGCGGTGTGGCCGCTGTACGCACGAGCATTCGCGCGGATCAGTTGGCTGGCCTGGAGCTGCTGCGGGCCAGCATTGAAGCCGCGATTCCCGTGGGATTCAATGCACACGACGAGTTGCCACAGCTGCGCCGCTTCGGATTGGAAACCGGAGTGGATCAGCTCTTCGGCAGGTTCGACACCTTGGATGAGAAGGTCCAGAAACTGAAGAACAAGGCAGTTGGACAGCTGGGGACCTTGGGAGGTGGCAACCACTTCCTGGAGCTGTGCCTAGACCAGGACGATCGCGTGTGGATCACCTTGCACTCTGGGTCGCGCAATATCGGCAAGACCTTGGCCGACAGGCACATCAGTATCGCGAAGTCATTGGGGCATAACCAGGGATTGGTCGACAAGGAGCTGGCGGTCTTCATTGAGGGTACGCCACAGATGGAAGCCTACAAGCATGATCTTTGGTGGGCGCAGGAATACGCGGCGAAGTCTCGTGCGCTGATGATGGGGCTGTTCAAGGACGTAGTGCTTCGGCACTTCGAAGCGTTGGATGTCCAGTTCGATGCTCCTATTAACGTGCACCACAACTACGTGAACGAGGAGAAGATCGACGGACAGACGCTGCTGGTGACCCGCAAGGGTGCCATCCGTGCCGGTGCCGGTGATCTTGCGTTGATTCCGGGTTCTATGGGAACCGGTTCTTACGTTGTACGCGGTCGCGGAAACCCACGGTCCTACTTCTCGGCCTCTCATGGTGCGGGGCGTCGGATGAGTAGGACGGCGGCGAAGAAGATGTACTCGGCCGATGACCTCGCCGCGCAGACTGTAGGGATCGAATGCCGTAAGGACGTTGGGGTCGTGGACGAGATTCCCGCAGCGTACAAGGACATCCACCAGGTGATTGAAGCGCAGAAGGATCTCGTGGAAGTCGTGGGGCACCTGCGCACCATCCTGTGCGTTAAGGGATAGTAGGGCACGAATAGCTGCCGGTTCTGCATTATGCGGCCCGGCAGCCGTTCGTGTCAGTCCTCATTGTTCGACGCGTCCAACGAACGTCCAAACTTCGCAACGCGCAATGTCAGGTCCGGCATCGGTAGCCAATGTGGCTACGGGGCTAGCAATCCCAGCAGTTCTGGGAGCCACATCGACAGCTGCGGCACGAAAGCCACCACGAACAGCATCGCGATCAGCGCGATGAAGAACGGCACCAGCGCCTTGATCACCGGCTCGGCGCGCAATCCCGCCACCTTCGCGCCGACGAACAGCACGTTGCCCACCGGAGGGGTGATGGTACCCAAGCACAGGTTGAAGGTCACCATGATGCCGAAGTGAATCGGATCCACGCCGAATTCGGTGACGATCGGCAGGAAGATCGGCACGAAGATCAAGATGGCCGGGGTGGGATCCATGAACGTCCCCACGATCAGCAGGATCACCATGATCAGGATCAGGATGGCTGTCGGCGAATCGGTCAGGCCCAGCAGGCTGTTGGCAATCGCGGCGGGGATGCCTGAGAAGGCCATGACCCATGCCATGATGGTGGAAACACCCACCAGCAGCATCACGATCGAGGTGGTGACGGTGGCATCCAGGACGATGTGCGGCAGGTCCCTGACCTTGATTGACCGGTAGGCGAAGCCCAAAACCAAGCAGTACACCACGGCTATCACCGCGGATTCAGTGGGTGTGAAGATGCCGACCAGAATACCGCCAATCACGATGACGATCATCAGGACCGAGGGCACCGCGCGCCATAGCGTCAGCAATGCCACCGGCAGGGTGACGCGCTGGTAGTTATCCAGCTCCTTGCGCTTGCGTACGTACAGCCAGACAATCAGCATGCAGGCCAGCGCCCAGAGGATGCCTGGAATGTAGCCGGCCACGAACAGCGTGGCAATGGAAGTGCTGGAAACCAGCGAATACACGATCAGCGTATTGGAGGGCGGGATCAGCATGCCCGACGGCGCCGAGGCGATATTCACGGCAGCTGAGAAATTCCGGTCATAGCCTTCCTTGGCCTGGCGCGGACCAATGACCCCGCCCACCGCGGCAGCGGAAGCCACCGCCGCGCCGGAAACCGAGCCAAAGAGGGCATTGGCCACTACGTTGGTCTGCGCCAGGGAGCCAGGCATGCGCCCGACCAGCACCTTGGCTGCATCGATCAAGCGCCCGGCAATACCGCCGTTGTTCATCAGCACGCCGGCCAGGATGAAGAAGGGAATGGCCAACAAGGCGAAGGAATTGATGCCAGTGAACATGCGCTGGGCTGCGACGAAGGAAGCCTTTTCCAGGCCGATGACCGCAGCGACGGCGGCAAAGGCCGAGAAGCCGACCGCGATGGCAATCGGCACCCGCAGCAGCAGGAGCACGGCAATGCCGACGACCAGGACGACGCCTGCAATGAGAGCTGCATCCATTACTAGATCGCCTCCCGGACTTCTTCGTCGAAGTCATTAGGCAGTCCGCGTCCGCGCAGCGCCTCGACCAGATGGAATAGGGAATAGAACGCAGTGAGGGCGCCGGAGATAGGCAGGGCAAGATACATGGAGCCGACATTCACCGGCAGGCCGGAGACTTGCTGGGACCAAGTCAGGTCCACGCCCCGCAGCCCGCCCCAGACCAGGACGAACATGGCGAAGAGAAGGATGATGAATTGCACGATGGCTTCGGTGTAACGCTTGTGGCTGATTTTCAGCAGACGCACTATGAAGTCCACGGCAATGTGCCCGCGGTCGGCGAATACGTAGGCCGAACCGAACAGTGCCAGCCAAACGAACAGATACTGGGCCGCCGTGGTGGTCCAAGTGGCCGGATCCTGCATGACTTGGCGGCTGAAGACCTGCCAGCAGACCACCAGCACCAAGGCGGCGAACAGCGCCACGCACAACCATTTCAGGGCGAAATCGAGGATCGCTTTGAGTGTCTTCACTTGCCGGCCTCCTTAATATCGTCATAGAGCGCGCGGGCCTTTTCGCCCTTCAGGGCATCTTCGACCACCGGGGCTAAGGCTTGGGTGAAAGCCTCCTGATCCACATCGTTAAACTTGCTGCCCGAAGCCTCGGCGCTGGCGATGGCCTTCTGCGTATCGGCGTTCCAGAGCTTTACATGTTCATCGACGGTCTTCTGCCATTCGTTTTCCAAGACGGTGCGGTCGGTTTCGCTCATATCCGCTAGCAAATCCGAATTGACCAGCATGTAGTCCAGGCCCACTAGGTGGCGGGTGCGAGCCACGTATTTACCCACCTCGTTGTGCTTCTGGGTGGTGTAGGAGATTTCGTTGTTCTCTGCACCATCCAATACCCCGGATTGCAGTGCGGTGTAGACCTCGCCATAGGACATCGGAGTGGCAGACGCGCCCATGGCATTGAGCATCTTGATGTGCAGTTCGGATTCCTGGACACGGATCTTCATGCCGGCAAGATCATTGGGTTCCGTCAACGGCCCCTTGGTGGTGTATAGATTACGATCGCCTTGAGTCAGCCCGCCGAGAACCATAAGGTGCTTGGAGTCCTCCAGCGAGGTAAATAGGTCGCCGACAATGCCCTTGTCGCGCAGCACTTTGATCTGGTGATCGATGCTTTCGAAAACGGTGGGTAGGTTCAGGGTGCCGAAATCGGGATTCAGGTTCTCCAGCTGGGTGCCTGAAGCGATGGCCATATCCACCGAGCCGTCAGACACCAGCTGGATGACCTCTTGCTGGGCGCCCAGGGTTTCGTTGGGATAAACCTTGACATCCCAGCGGCCATCGGTGGCAGCCTTGAGGCGTTCGCCGAAATCAGTCAGGGCAATGAAGGAAGGGTGCGACTCGGACTGATTCAAAGACAGGACCATCGTCTTGCCTTCTTGGGCGTTGCCGGAAATGCCGGCGGTGCAGGCGGTGAGCCCTAGGGCTACTGCCAGGGCCAACGCGGCATTGCGCAAAGCTCGAATTTTCATTTCTAGAAGCTACTTTCCGACCGGGCGGGCGGCGCTGCCCGTTCCCCGCAGGCAAGGCATTGCGAGTGTCTCCGGCCACATTGACGGTTCAACTGATAATCTCTGCCCGGCGAGGCTCAATGCCAATTGTTGCCAATAGTTGCCGCACGTTTCCCTGCGGAGGTGTTTCATCGCACACTTGGAGCATGGATGAAAACGAGAAGGGAACGCGAGCAGCGACCATTTACGACGTGGCCCGTGCCGCAGGGGTTTCCGCCTCAACTGTTTCCAGGGCTTTTGCCCGGCCAGGGCGTGTCAGTTTCGCGACAGCCGAGCGCATTCGTGAAGTGGCCGCGGAAATTGGCTACCGTTCCATGGAAATGCGCCGGCCCATGGCCAAGGGCAGTCGGCGCCGCGGCACTATCGCGCTGGTTATTGCCGATATTTCTAACCCCGTGTATTTCGAGATGATTCGTGGTGCCGAGGAAGAAGCAGCCAAGAATGGCTACACCATGCTCCTGGCCCATACCCGCGAGTCAGGTGTGATTGAACGCGAAGCACTGGAACGATCCATGGATATCGTCGACGGAATCGTGCTCAGCAGTTCACGCATGTCCGATGCTGCAATTCGCTCCATGGCCAAGCAAAAACCAGTCATCGTGATGAACCGAGGAGTCAGTGGCGTGGCCAGCGTGGTCACGGATAATGAGCGAGGAGTGCACCAGGCAGTAGAGCACCTGCATGATCTGGGACATCGGAGCATTGCCTACCTGGCTGGGCCGGAAGCCTCATGGGCCAACGGCATGCGTTGGCGTTCGCTGAAGCTGGCGGCCGCTGAATTCGGAATCAAAACTCACTTTTTCGAACCGGGCGGGCCCACCATGGCCAGCGGAGCTGCGATAGCGAAGAAAGTGCTTGGCTCATCTGCCAGCGCCGTGCTGGCCTACAACGACCAGTTGGCCATTGGCTTCATGCGCCAGGCCTTGGCCAGTGGCCTGCGGGTTCCGGCGGACATCAGCATTATCGGGTTCGATAATTCCTCGGACGCGGAGCTGGTTACTCCGGGATTGACCAGCGTTGCAGCCCCCCTGCATGCGTTGGGGTCGGCGGCAGTGCGCAACCTGCTGGCCATTGCCCGCGGGACATCGGATGTCCCTGAACGCCCCGTCGTCCTTCCTGCCCGGCTGGTGGTGCGGGATTCCACGGGAAAACCGAAGTTGCGCTAGATTCAGGGCACCGTGATGCAACTCATGGCAACTTGTTGCATCGGGTGAAGTGCAAGCCGGAGGATCTAAGCATGCCATCTTCCATTGCAAATCACCCTGAGCGGCTTTTTCCTGCGGACCCCGGGGTCCGCGAGATAGCCCGATCCCTCCACAGCACAGTGGAAAACCTGCCGATCATCTCGCCCCATGGGCATGTCGATGCGGCAATGATTGCCAATGACACCCCATTCCCGGACCCGACGGCAATGCTGCTGAGCCCCGACCACTATGTGACCCGGCTGCTGCACGCCAACGGGGTACCGCTGGAGGCGCTGCGCGTGGGAGGAACCACCAAGGCCACCGCACTTGAGGCATGGACCGTATTCTGCCGCCACTGGAACGATTTCGACGGAACCGCATCGGGCTACTGGCTGCGCCAGGAATTCGTCGATGTCTTCGGCATCGATGACCTGGATATCCGTGAAGAGACCGCTCAGGTGTCCTTTGACGCTATTCAGGCGAAAATCAACGAGCCGGGCTTCCGTCCTAGGGCACTGATGAATTCGTTCAACATCGAGGTCATGGCCACCACCGATGATCCACTGGACGACCTCGTTGCCCACCGGGCCTTGGCTCAGGACCCGAGCTTCACCTCACGGGTGCTGCCGACCTTCCGCCCTGACGCCTACATTAAGTTCTGGCTTCCGCAGTTTGCGGACAATGCTGACAAACTGATTCAGACCGCTGGCGACGGGGCCACGGGCTACGACGGCTACCTGGCCGCGATGGCCAATCGCCGCCGTTATTTCGTGGAAAACGGTGCGGTCTCCTCCGACCACGGCGCGCAGACGGCTGCCACACTGAAGCTCGGACGCGATGAAGCCGCCGCGCTGTTCGCCAAGGGCCTGGCTGGCACGGCGACCCGCGAAGAGGCCTTGGCCTTCGAAGCCCACATGATGTACCAGCAAGCAGCCATGGCGGTAGAAGACGGCCTGGTGATGACCCTGCACCCGGGCGTGCACCGCAACACCCACGAGGCAACGCTGTCAGCCTTTGGCGCCGATACCGGCCACGACATCCCCTTTGCCGTCGACTTCGCGGGTGGCCTGCAGCCGCTGCTCAACGACTTCGGCACGGCCAAGGATTTCCACTTCATTCCGTTCACCATCGACGAGACAGTGTTTTCCCGCGAGATCGCTCCGCTGGCCGGGTTCTTCCCGTCGGTCTACATCGGCGCACCGTGGTGGTTCCTGGATGCCCCGGATGCGATGCTGCGCTTCCGTTCGGCGGTGACCGAAACGGCCGGGTTCTCCCGCTCTTCGGGCTTCATCGACGACACCCGCGCGTTCTGCTCAATCCCGGCACGACACGATGCCTCACGGCGCATCGAGGCCTCCTTCCTGGCACGTCTGGTCGCCGAGCACAGGATCACCGAGGAACGCGCGCACGAGATCATCGTCGACGTTGTCGACGCCGCACCACGCAGGGCGTTCAAGCTATGAGCGCGCAGACCGCAGTGTTCCGGGAGCTAAACCGCAGCACCTACCCGGCGCCGAAGTCCGAGGTCCGCATCGTCCACATCGGTCTGGGTGCCTTCCACCGAGCGCACCAGGCCTGGTACACGGCTCAGGCCGCGGATGGCTGGGGCATCGCCGCATTCACCGGGCGTAGCGCCACCGCGGCGAACGAACTGGCCACCCAGGACGGGCTGTACACCCTGATCCGGCGCGAAGCGCAGGGCGACAGCTTCGAAGTCATCGACTCCATCGTGGCAGCCCACGATGGCGCGGACCTGAATGCGCTTGCGAACCTGCTGGCCCGGCCCTCGGTGGCCCTCGTCTCGCTGACGATCACCGAAGCCGGCTACAAGATGCTTCCCGTCGCGGGCGAACCGGAGCTGAACCTCGAAGACCCGCAGGTGCGCGAGGACCTGGCCATCTTGCGGGATCGCTTCGAGGGGGGAGTCTTCGCGAAGTCGCGCAGCGAGTTCGAGTCGTTGAAGGTCCAGACTGCGGCGGCGCGCCTGGTCGTAGGACTCTCTGCCCGCCGCGCTGCCGACGGGTGGCCGCTGTCCGTCGTCTCTTGCGACAACTTGCCGGAGAACGGGCTTGTTGCACGGGCCTCGATACTGGGACTGGCTCGCGCAGTGGATGCGGATCTGGCCGCATGGATCGAGGAAAACGTTTCTTTCGTAGCCACATCCATTGACCGCATCACCCCGCGCACCACCGATGCCGACCGGCGGACCGTGGCCGGGGAAACCGGGTTCGCCGACGCCTCACCGGTCGTCACAGAGCCATTCACCTCGTGGGTGATCGCCGGGGAATTCCCTGCCGGACGCCCCGCTTGGGAAAAGGCCGGGGCGAAATTCGTAGCCGACCTGCAACCCTTCGAACGGCGCAAGCTGTGGCTACTGAACGGTGCCCACACATTAATGTCGTTTGCTGGACAATTGCGCGGACATGCAACCGTAGCGCAGGCACTGGCGGACCAGCGCGTCTCGGACTGGGTCGAAGAGTTCTGGGATGCAGCGCAACGACATCTGACCGAGGAAGGCCTGGACATCACGGGATACCGGGCCTCGCTGCGCGAACGCTTCGAAAACCCGCGCATCGAGCACCTCCTGGAACAGATCGCCATGGACGGCTCGATTAAGCTGGCGGCCCGTGCGTTGCCGGTCTACCAGGCCGAACGGGAAGCTGGCCGCGATGGCCGGGCGGCACTGCGGCTTATTGCTGCCTGGTGCGAGCAAGTTTGTGCGCAACATGCGGCGGGCAAGCCGATCGCAGATGCGAACAGCTCAGCGCTCGAAGCCGTACTGGCTGAGGATGCTGCTTCATATGGTAGCGGCGCCCAAACTAAGGCTCTCGTCGAGGTGCTCGACACGGAAATGTCCCAAAGCAGTGAAGCGATCGAGATGATCGACGATTTGCGCCAAAGCTTCGCTCAATAACGTCAAAGAATTTGCGGCGCATCGTTGCGCCGCGCAGATGAAAGGATCGCTATGAAAATCATCAAGGCAGAAGTCTTCGTGACCAGCCCATCAAGAAACTTCGTGACCCTGAAGGTCACTACCGAGTCCGGTCTGGTCGGCATCGGTGACGCAACCGTAAACGGCCGCGAATTGGCCGTCGCGTCCTACCTGAAAGACCACGTCGCCCAGCTGCTGATCGGCAAGGATGCGCATCGGATCGAGGACACCTGGCAGTTCCTCTACCGTTCTTCCTACTGGCGCCGCGGGCCGATCACCATGGCCGCGATTGCCGCCGTGGATATGGCCCTGTGGGACATTAAGGGCAAGGCCGCAAATATGCCGGTCTATCAGCTGCTCGGTGGCGCTTCGCGCAACGGGCTGCGTGCCTACGGCCATGCCTCGGGCACCGACATCCCGCAGCTCTTTGAATCGATCCACGAGCACTTGGAACTGGGCTACAAGTCCATCCGTGTGCAGACCGCAGTTCCGGGGATCAAAGCCGTCTATGGCGTGGCCGCCCAGACTCAGGCCTCGGGCGAACGCTACGACTACGAGCCAGCCGGCCGCGGCGCCTATCCGGTGGAAGAGGACTGGGACACCCGCGCCTATCTGCGCCACCTGCCCACCGTTTTCGAGGCCGTGCGCAACGAATTCGGCCCCGAGATCCCGCTGCTGCACGACGGCCACCACCGCATGACGCCAATCCAGGCCGCCAAGCTGGGCAAGTCGCTGGAACCCTACGACCTGTTCTGGCTCGAGGACTGCACCCCGGGCGAAAACCAGGAAGCGTTGCGCCTGGTCCGCCAGCACACCACCACCCCGATCGCCATCGGCGAGGTCTTCAATACGGTCTACGACTTCCAGTCGCTGATCAAGGAACAGCTCATCGACTACGTGCGTGCCGCTTCCACCCACTTCGGCGGCATCTCGCCGTTGAAGAAGGTCATGGACTACGCGGCCCAGTACCAGGTGAAGTCCGGCTTCCACGGCCCGACCGACATCTCCCCGGTGGGCTTCGCCGCCCAGCTGCACGTGGGCCTGGCGATCCACAACTACGGCATCCAGGAGTACATGCAGCACTCTGATGCGACCAACACGGTCTTCGAACAGTCGATGACCTTCACCGACGGCTACCTGCACCCGGGCGACAAGCCTGGCCTGGGCGTCGAATTCAATGAAGAAGCCGCGCTGTCCTACCCGTACCAGCAGGCCTACCTGCCGTACAACCGCCTCATCGACGGCACGGTGCACGACTGGTGAGCGCCGAAATCATGGATGAGGTTAAACGCGGCGAACACGTGCCGACACCAGCAGTACGGCACCGGGTCGTCGTCATGGGCGTCTCGGGCTGCGGAAAGTCCACAGTCGGGGAGCTGCTTGGCACCCAGCTCGGAGCAAGTTTCCTCGACGGGGACTCGCTACATCCGCAGGCGAACATCGAGAAGATGGCCGCCGGGAATCCGCTGGACGATGCGGACCGGGAACCGTGGCTGCGCGAGGTGGGTGAACGCCTCGGGTCGGCCGAGTCCGGTTCGATGGTCATTGCCTGCTCCGCGCTCAAGCGCAAGTACCGCGAGACGATCCGGGCGCACGCCCCGGGTACAGTGTTCATCCACCTGCATGGCACCGCCGAACTGCTCGCCGAACGAATGCGGGCCCGCCCCGGGCACTTCATGCCAGTGGGTCTGCTCGAATCCCAGCTGGCCACGCTCGAGCCCCTTGAACCGGACGAAGCCGGCATAGTGCTGGACATTGCCGCGAACCCGGACAACCTGGCGCAGCAAGCAATTAGCTGGCTTGCAATTCCTGCTAAATCCTGACCTTAGGTGGCCCCGCAATCGATTTTTGTCGGTGCGGGGCCGCCGGTGTATCCACATATTTTCCGAAGTTGAACCTTGATGAAAGGCCTAAGCACATGACCGAATCGACCATGAAAACCTACCCACAGCCGGAAACGGCCGTCGCAACCTGGACACTCTCCGGCTTCGGTGATGAGATCGACCCGGATCCCTCGGTGCAGGCCACGGTGCTCCTGGCCTTGGGTGCCAGCCACATCGAGGTGCGCTCGGCCTGGGGCATTAACGTCGCTGACTTCGACGACGAATTGACCGCAAAACTGGCGGCGATTCTGAAGGACAAGGGCCTAAAGGTCTCCGCAGTGGCTTCGCCCATCGGCAAGGTCGACGTCTCACTGCCGGTCGAGCACGAAGTGGCGCGACTGCGCCAGATTATTTCCGTAGCTAAGGCGCTCGAAGCGCCATATATCCGCGTATTCTCCTTCTATCGCGGCGAGGAACAGAGCCAGGACGAAATCCGCGATGCGGTCATCGAGCGCATGGCTGCACTGGCCGCCGAAGCGCAGTCAGCCGGCGTCATCCTCGTGCATGAAAACGAAAAGGGCATCTACGGGGATACCCCCGAACGTTGCCTGGACCTCGTGCGCAGCGTGGACTCGCCCGCACTGCGTTTAGCTTGGGATAACGCCAACTTCGTCCAGGTGGGCAGCAAACCCTTCACCGACGGCTACGCCATGCTGCGCCCGTACCTGGAGTACTTCCAGGTCAAGGACGCTATTGCCGCCACCGGTGCTGTTGTGCCTTCGGGCGAAGGCGACGGCGAACTCCAGGAGACGATCGAAGCGCTGGCCGCTGATGGCTATAGCGGTTTTGCTTCCCTGGAGCCCCACCTGGCGGAGGCGCACCACCTGGGTGGATTCTCTGGACCGGTGGCTTTCGGGCAGGCAGGACGGGCCTTTGGCCGGCTGGCAGCGCAGGCCGGGGTGACCCTTGCCTAAGCTGCGCGCCGCGGTCATCGGCTGCGGGGATGTCGCCACTGTGCACTTCGAAGCACTTGCGGCGATGGACAATGTGGAGATCGTGGCTGTTGTTGGGCCTACCGAAGGCCGCCGCCGGCAGGCCGCTGAACGCTGGGGCATCCCCGACTCGGGGGTTTTTGCCGACACCGCCACGATGCTGGCCCAGATCCGCCCCGATATTGTGCACGTGGCCACGCCGCATGCCGCGCATGTTGAGCCAGTGCTCGCGGCCATCGCGGCCGGTGCCGACGTAATCGTTGAGAAGCCACTGGCCCACACGGTGTCCGACGCGCTGCGCATCGTCGAGGCCGCCGAACGCGCGAAGGTGCGGGTGGGGGTCTGCTTCCAGAACCGCTACAACGCCACCTCCGTGGAATTGCGCAGGTTGCTGGACACCGGGGAGCTGGGCCCGCTGCTCGGCGCCAGCGCCAGCGTGCGCTGGTTCCGCCCCGCCTCATACTTCGCAGCTGCCCCCTGGCGCGGAACCTGGTCCGGATCCGGTGGCGGGGTGCTGATGAATCAGGCCATCCACACCCTGGATCTGCTGCTGTGGCTGCTCGGCGACGCTCAATCGGTCACCGGCGGCGTAGGGCAGCGGGCGCTTGCCGGACACATCGAGGTTGAGGATACCGCGGATCTGTCCATCGAACACGCCTCGGGGGTGCGCAGCACGCTATTCGCCACCAACGCGGCGGCACTGAACTTCCCGGTGCAGCTGGAGATCCATGGCGAACGTGGCAGGGCCATCCTAGGCCGCGACCTGGTGATCGAGATCGACGGCGCTGCGCCTCGAACGGTTAGCGAAGTGACCGCCAGCGGGGCAGGGCGCAGCTACTGGGGAGCAAGCCACGAGGCGCTCATCCGCGACTTCTACGCGGGTCATGGCAGCGGCGAGCCGTTTTGGATCTCGCCGAGGCAGGCGCTGGGCTCGCTTCAGGCGATCAAGGACGTCTACCGGGGCTCGCTGCCCGCTGGAGTCTGGATTTAGTCCGCACCGGGCAACACCGGCACCCCTTCGCCAGATCGGAGGGGTGCCGATCCGGATCGGCACCGGTGAGGCGCGGTACGACGGCAGCGTCGCGGTGCTTGAAGGCAACTTACGGCAACCGATTGCCTCACGATCTGCGGGGCACCTAGATTCAATTGAAGCCAAGAGATGTGCCTCAACTCACATCGAGCGCACGGTGCCATTTCAGGCGCAGATCATCACAAGGAGAATCCAATGACTTACAAGCGACGCATCAGCGCGCTGGCCGCGGCGGCTGTCGGAGCGCTGGCCCTCTCGGCCTGTGGCGGGGGCGCAAGCACCGCTGGATCGGATGGAGGATCGAAGTCCCTGACCCTCGGTTCGGTCGTCGAAGCTTCGGCGTGGGATCCGGCCCAGGCCCACGTGGGCCACTACATTCCGATGTACGAGGCGGCCTACGATACCTTGATCCTGCGTTCACCGGATGGACAGCTAGAACCGATGCTCGCAACCGACTGGTCCTGGAGCAAAGACAAGAAGCTCTTCACCTTGAACCTGCGCGATGATGTGACCTTCAGCGATGGTGCGACCTTCGACGGGGAAGCCGTCAAAGCGAACTTCGAGCATTTCAAGAAGGACAACGGGCCGCAGGCTTCGACCATGCAAAACGTGGAAAGCGTCGAGGTCGTCGATGCCGACACCGTCGCCTACCATCTCTCAGCGCCGGATCCGGCACTGCCGATCTACCTGAGCAATGCGGCGGGATTCATGGGCAGCCCTCAGGCGCTGGAGAGCCAGGCCATCGACTCTGTTCCGGTTGGCTCGGGGCCGTACGTCATGGATGAATCGGCGACAATCGCCGGCTCCCAGTACACCTTCAAGAAGCGCGAGGGGTACTGGAACCCCGAACTGCAGAAATTCGACACCGTAACCTTCAAGGTCATGCCGGACACCACAGCACGGCTGAATGCCCTGGTCTCCGGCCAGATCGACGCAGCGTTGCTGGACCCGAAGTCCGAGGCCCAAGCCAGTGGCGCTGGACTGGTGCTCACCAAGCAACAGGTCGATTGGCAGGGCATGTTTCTGTTTGACCGCGCAGGAGATCAAGTAAAGGCCCTGGGCGACGTTAAGGTCCGGCAGGCAATCAACCACGCGATAGACCGCAAGAGCATCCTCGACGCAGTCTTGCTGGGTCAAGGCACGGTCACCAGCCAGATCTTCGGTGAAAGCACTTCAGCGTTCGATGAGTCGCTGGAGAACTACTACGACTACGACCCGGCCAAGGCCAAGGAGCTGCTGGCCGAAGCTGGCTATGCGGACGGGTTCACCCTCAAGATGCCTTCGGCTACTGGCTTCGATCCGGTGATCTACTCTTCGATCACCCAGCAGCTAGGCGCCATTGGGATCACCGTCAAGCAGGAGAACCTGGAGGGCAATGAATTCCGCAACCGTGTGCTCTCCGGCGACTACCCGGCCTCCTACTACGGCATTTTCCAAGGCGAGCCGTGGATCGCAATTGGCCACCACGTAGGTAAGGACGCGGCCTTTAACCCGCAGGGCTACACCGACGCAACTTCGCAGAAACTGATCGACCGTGTGCAGCAGGGCGGGAAAGATGGGGACGACGCGGCGAAGGAACTGAACCGTTACGTCACCGAACAAGCTTGGTTCGTTCCGTTCTTCCGCGTCGACCAGATGTTCTTCAACAGCAAGGACATCACCGTGCAGCAGCAAATCCAGCAGGCAGTTCCCTCCCTGTACAACTACGCTCCGGCAGCCTAATCCCGGATCCGATCCCGCGGCGGGCCACTCAAAGGCCCCCGCGGCCCACTACAGCTAGGTGCCCATATGCTTCCCTTCATTCTCCGGCGACTCGGTGCCGGGATCGTCTTGTTGTTCGCCATCACGACCATTACCTACGTCATGCTCTACTTCTCGAGCAAGAACATCGCCCACAACATTCTCGGCGAATTCGCGACCCCTGAGCAGATCGCGGCCAAGCAGGCTGAGCTGGGATTAGACCAGCCACTGTTTGCCAGATACGCCGATTGGCTTGGCGGAGCTTTGACCGGCGACCTGGGGCGTTCTTGGTTCAACAGCGAACCGGTACTCCAGGCACTGTCCAGCCGGCTTCCAGTGACGCTGAGCATCGTGGTGACCGCACTTCTCGTGGCAACGTTGCTGGCTGCGGCCCTGGGCATTGCAGCTGCGGTGAAGCGCGGCTGGATCGACCGTGCGGTGCAGTTCTTCTCGCTCGCCGCCGACGCGCTGCCAAGCTTCGTGATCGCGATCATCCTCGTGACGGTGCTGGCCATCGGACTCGGGCTGTTCCCGGCAACCGGATACGTAGCGTTCGGCAGCAACCCGTCATTGTGGCTGGCCTCGATCACGCTGCCGGTGCTGGCGCTGATTTTCCAGCTCACGGCTTCCTCCGCGCAGCAGTTCCGTTCGGCGATCATCGAGGTGCGCCGCCGCGACTACGTACGTACTCTGCGTAGCCGGGGGCTGGGCGAGCGCGAAGTGCTCGTCAAGCACGTGCTGCGCAGCGCGGCCCCACCGGCCCTGACCATCCTTTCCCTCCAATTCATCGGCTTGCTCGGCGGCTCTGTGATCGTCGAGCAGATCTTCGCCTTGCCGGGCATCGGCCCGCTGGCCATCGCTTCGACCACCAAGGGCGATATCCCCGTGGTCATGGGCATTGTCGTCTACACGGTGATCATGGTGATCATCGTCAACCTCATCGTCGACCTGGTCAATGGTTGGCTGAATCCGAAGGTGCGTGTCTCGTGAGCCAATCTGTGAATCCCATCGGCGCGTCCAACGCGGTGGCCGTAAGGAGAACGGGGGTGGTGCGCCGTCTGGCCGCCAACCCGATGGCCTTGGCCGCCGGAGCAGTGCTCGCCACCATAATCGTGCTGAGCGCTGGAGCTTCCATCTTCGGACGATACGACCCCAACGTCGGCGATTTGGCCAACGTGCTCCTGGCACCTGGCGGAGAACACCTGCTGGGCACCGACGACGCCGGACGCGATATCTTCAGCCGTTTGCTGCACGCCGGGCAGACGACTCTGGCCGCCGGGTTGCTCGCTGCGGCAGTAGCCATAACCATCGGCACTCCGGTAGGCATCCTGGCTGGGTACTATGCTGGTCGCTTGGACTCGATCACTTCGTGGATTGCGAATATGATCCTTTCCCTGCCCGGAATCATCGTGCTGTTGGCGGTGCGTGCAGCCACGGGCCCAAGCGTATGGTTCTCCATGGTGGTCTTCGGGGTGCTGCTGGCGCCGTCCTTCTTCCGGCTCACCCGCACGGCAGTGCAGTCGGTGCGCAACGAACTGTACGTCGATGCCGCCCGCGTATCCGGCTTGGGCGACGTGCGGATTATGGCCCGCCACATTTTCTCGGTGGTGCGCGCACCGCTGATCATCCAGACCGCGATGGTCGCCTCGGTGGCCATTGCTATCCAGTCGGTGCTGGAATTCCTGGGTCTGGGCGACCCGCTGGTGCCGACGTGGGGTGTCATGATGGCCGATGCGTTCCGCAATGTCTACCTGCAGCCGCTGCTGGTGCTCTGGCCCGGGCTGGCCATTGCCGCCGTGACTATTTCGCTGGCCTTGCTCGGCAACGCACTACGTGATGCCTTGGAGGACGGACAGAAGACCCCCAAGGCCAAGAAACAGCCGAAGGACGCCGGTAAGGAAGCTGCCGGACAACACGGGCCTTCAACCGGAGCTGTGGAGGCTTCGGCCGAAGAACGCGAACACCTGATCTCGGTCACCGGGCTTCAGGTCGGCTATCCGCAGGCAGGCGGAACGCTCAAGCGCGTCGTCGATAACGTGTCACTGCACGTGGACCGTGGCGAGGTGCTCGGGCTGGTGGGCGAATCCGGCTCCGGCAAGTCGCAGACGGCTTTCACGATCCTTGGGCTGCTACCCGAGACCGCACAGGTGGCCGGCGGCCGGATCCTCTTCGAGGGCGAACCGCTACTAGTGGCCGGTGACGACGTACGCAACCGGGCACGCATCGCCAAGCTGCGCGGTCGCGGCATCGGCTACATCCCGCAGGAACCGATGAGCAACCTGGACCTGGCCTTCACCGTTGGCTACCAGCTTGTGCGCCCGATGCGCAAGGTGCTGGGCCTGTCGGCCAGCCAGGCGCGCGACAAGGCGCTGGAACTGCTGGCCACGGTGGGCATCCGGCATCCCGAACGCACCTTCAATGCCTACCCGCACGAGATCTCCGGTGGCATGGCCCAGCGCGTGCTGATCGCCGGCGCGGTTTCCTGCGAACCGAAGCTGCTGATCGCCGACGAGCCGACCACCGCGCTGGACGTCACCGTCCAGGCCGAGGTGCTGGACCTGCTGCGCGGGCTGCAGCAGCGGCTGGGCACCGGCATGCTGCTGGTGACCCACGACTTCGGGGTCGTCGCTGACATCTGCGACCGCGTCGTGGTGATGCGCCAGGGCACCCTGGTCGAAGAGGGCGATGTGCGCACGCTGCTGCGCTCGCCGAGCCACGAGTACACCAAGACCCTGCTTGCTTCCACGCTTGAGGGCAAGGAACCGATGACCATGCTCGGCCTGGAAAGGGCAAAATGATGGATAGCTCCGAAAGTCAACCGCTGCTCGAGGTCAAGGGCCTCGACGTCACCTATCCGATCAAGAAGGGGCTGCGTACCAAGGACTTCCAGGTACTGCATGGGGTCCACGCCACGCTGGAACGCGGGCGCACCCTGGGACTGGTCGGCGAGTCAGGCTCCGGCAAGTCGACCCTGGGCCGTGCGATCCTCGGGCTGGCCCCGGTCAGCGGCGGGAGCATCAGTTTCGAAGGCGAAGACATCACCCATGCCACACGCCGCGAGCGCCGCAAGCTCAGCCGCGACATGCAGGTGGTCTTCCAAGATCCATACACCTCGCTGAACCCGGCGATGACCATCGGGGACATCCTGTCCGAGCCGCTGTGGATCCAGGGCCGCCCCGCGTCCGAGTCCCGGGCGCGCGTCGCCCAGCTGCTGGACGAGGTTCAGCTTCCCTCCGATGCCGTGGACCGGCTGCCACGCGAATTCTCCGGAGGCCAGCGCCAGCGCGTAGCGATCGCCCGCGCGCTGGCGCTGGAACCGAAGCTGATCGTCTGCGACGAACCGGTTTCCGCACTGGACCTGTCCACCCAGGCCCGCGTGCTGGACCTGTTCCTCTCGATCCAGCAGCACACCGGGGTTTCCTACCTGTTCGTCTCGCATGACCTGGACGTCGTGCGGCATATCAGCCACGAGGTCAGCGTGATGACCGGCGGGCGGATCGTCGAGCACGGCGACGCGCAGCAGGTCACCGGGGACCCGCAACATCCCTATACCCGCAAGCTGCTCATGGCCTCACCGGTCATTGATCCTGATCGGCAGGCAGAACGCCGGGCAGAGCGTCGCCGGCTAGCCGCCGAGACCGCAGCTTAGGCACACCAAAACCACTCACCAGTAAGGAGAAATAAATGGCACTCATCGGCGTACAGGCAATGATGCTCAAGGACAGTTTTGCACAAATCGGGGCCTTCGAGACCCTGCGGAAGGTATCCGACATCGGCTACCACGCGGTCGAAGTTTCGCAAATTCCCATGGATAAGGAGAATATCTCCCAGCTTCAGCAGGCCCGCGAGGAACTGGGCATGAACATTGCGGCGCTGTCGGTAGCTGTCGAAAGTGCCCCGGGGCTTACGGTTGATGCGCTGGATACATCGTTCGAGAAGATCGTGGATGACGCGAAGAGCCTGGGGACCGATCTGCTGCGCATCGGCATGCTGCCGATCCCGTCTCTGGGTTCCTTGGACAAGGTCTTGGACTTCGCCAAGCGCGCGGAGGACTACGCCCTGCGCTTGAAGGAAGAAGGGCTGCGCCTTTACTACCACAATCACCATTTGGAATTCTCGAAGTTCGATGGCCGGCACTTGTTGGACCTCATCGTCGAAGCCTCGCCCACCATGGGCCTGGAGATCGATGTCCACTGGGTTCAGCGTGGCGGCCTAGACCCGGTGCGCACCTTGCAGAAGTACGCAGGCAATACGGCCATGGTGCACCTGAAGGACTACCGGATCGGCACGCTGGCGCCCGATTCATTCGACAAGCTGTCCAGCGGCGACTTCCCAGGCTTCATGAACGACTTCCGCAACGTTGTGGAGTTCGCCGAGGTGGGCGAGGGCAACCTCGACTTCGCCGAAATCGTGCCTGCCGCGATCGCCGGTGGTGCCGAATACTTGCTCGTTGAGCAGGATGAACTCTACGGCCGCACCGTCTGGGACGCGCTGGCCACCTCCCACGCGAATCTTAATGCCTTGGGATTCGGCGAATTGCTTGAAGCCGAAACTCCCTCCACCCTCACCGCATAGCACGCTACGAAAGAAGAGAACCAATGACTGTAAACGAGAAAATCCGGCTTGGCATCATCGGGCTGGGTGCCCAGGGCGGTATGTACGCCAAGTTCATCGCCGATGGGATGGTGCCGAGCATGAGCATCGGTGCGATCGCTGATATCGATCCCGACCGGCAGGAATTTGCTGCCGAAACCTACCCGGGCGTCCCGGTCTACGCTGACTATTTGGAAATGATGGACAGCGGAAACGTTGATGCTGTCGTCACCTGTGTACCGCATTTCCTGCACCCGCAGATGGGCATCGAAGCTATCAATCGCGGCATGAACGTGATGGTTGAAAAGCCCGCGGGCGTCTACACCGCCCAAGTCAACGAACTCTTGGAGGCCGCCGCCTCGAAGCCGGAAGTCGGCTTCGCGATCATGTTCAACCAGCGCAACAACCCGTTGTACCAGCGTTTGAAAGAAATCGTCGAAAACGGCGAGATCGGCAAGATCCGCCGCTCGAACTGGATCATCACCACCTGGTGGCGCCCGCAGGGCTACTATGACCAGTCGGCATGGCGTGCCACCTGGGGAGGTGAAGGTGGCGGTGTCCTGGTGAACCAGGCACCCCACCAGCTGGATTTGTGGCAGTGGATCTGTGGGATCCCGCAATCCGTCTATGCCAAAGTGTCCTATGGGTTCCGGCGCAATATAGCCGTTGAGGACGAGGTCACGGCAGTAGCCGACTTCGGCGACGGGGTCACTGGCACTTTCATCACCGCCACACACGATTTGACCGGTACCGACCGCTTTGAGATTTTGGGCGACCAGGGCAAGATCGTGGTGGAAAATAGCAAGACCGCCGTGGTGACCCGGCTGAAGAAGCCAGAACGCGAACTGAGCGAATCCATGGGCATGGAAGACGTGCACAAGCTGTTCACCGGCAACCTGAATCCTGCGGAGTTCTACGAACAAGAAACCATCGAATTTCCTTCGGAATGGGGGGTACAGCATGCCGGCGTGCTGGAGAACTTCGCCCAACATATCCTTAACGGCACCGAGCTGCTGGCACCCGGAGCTGACGGCATTAATGGCGTGCGTCTAGCCAATGCCATCCACCTGTCCAGCTGGACCGGACAAGAAGTCCCACTGGACTTCGACGAGCAGGAATTCTTGGAAGGACTCAACTCTCGAATTCTTGCCGAAGGCAAGTTTGAACCGCAGCCGGCGCCGGCTCGCGTCCAAGGCTAGCCAGCAGAAATGAGCAGATCCGGCAGCGGTCGCAATGGGGCCCCAACGATCTACGACATCGCCGAAGCGGCAGGGGTGAACCCTTCCACAGTGTCTCGTGCGTTGGGCAAGCCAGGACGGGTAGCAGCAGCCACTGTGGAGCGCATAGAACAAGCGGCGCGCAGCCTGAACTATCAGGCCAACCCGATTGCCCGTGCGCTGCACAGTGGCCGGACCCAAACCGTCGGCCTGATCGTTGCCGATCTGCTCAACCCTGTGTATTTCGAGGTCGTACGCGGTGCACAGTCCGCGGCCGCCGCCGGCAATTACACCTTATTGCTAGCACAATCAGTCGAAGACCCCGCTACCGAATTACTCGCCGCCCAGCGTTTGGCGGGGACCGTCGATGGTCTCATTCTGGTGACTTCCCGGCTGGAAGAGTCACAGATTCGTTTGCTTGCGGCGCACAAGCCGGTGGTAGCGATAAACCGGGAGATCAGCGACGTGCTGTGCATTGCGCCGGATGCTTCCGACGCCATTAACCAGGCGATAGCGCATCTGGCACGATACGGTCATCAACGGGTCGGCTATGTCCCGGGACCGGAGCGCTCCTGGGCTAGCGGGCAGCGGGCCGATGCGCTAGCTCGTGTAGCCGCTCAGCACGGGATTTCGCTGGAAATTTTCGAACGGCAAAACCCTCATCGACTTGGGGGAGCTGCGTCATTGGAAGAGATTTTTTCGAGCTCCGTGAGCGCGGTTTTCATGTACAACGATCTGATGGCCATCGGGCTGATGCAGGAGTGCGGCGAACGTGGAATCAGGGTGCCCGAAGACCTGAGCATCATCGGATTTGACGACATCTTCGGAGCAGACTTCACGACTCCGGCATTGAGCTCGGTGCGGTTCCCGCTCTATGGGTGCGGGGCCGAGGCGCTGAGAATCCTTGTGCGCTGCATTGAGACGGGCGAGTACATGAGGAAGACCCCTGAGTTCGGCTCGGAATTGATGATCCGTGGATCGACCGGGCCTAAGATCAATGGGCAAAAGACTGATTAATTCTTTCCTAGGGCAACAATTGGCAATCGGTTGTCACGCATATCACACGTTCCTAGACTCAATGGTGCACCGCGTAGTTGCGGGGCTCACACTTTTCTTGGATCAAGGATGCTCACATGTTAAAGCCACAAAATTCGCCGACGCGTGAAATGGTTAATTTGGATGGCCTATACGCCTTCCAGATTGATCATCAGGACGCGGGGTTCAAAGAGCGCTGGTATGCGGGTGCCTTGGATTCCAAACGCGACATGGCGGTGCCAGGAAGCTACAACGACATCCTCGTGGATGGCGAATTGCGCGAACATGTGGGATGGGTTTGGTACCAGCGCACGGTCCACGTACCCCGTGGCTACGCTGGCGAGCGCATCCACCTGCGGCTGGATTCGGCGACCCACGAAGGCAGGGTCTACGTAGGGGACGCACTCGTCGCGGAGCACGTCGGCGGTTATATGCCGTTCAGTGCCGACATCACCGATCTGGTCACCCCGGGATCGCCGTTTCGGCTGACCGTCGCCGTGAACAACACGTTGACGCCGGCCACTATACCCCCGGGACGGGTAGTGGAAAGCGAATCCGGCCAGCGGAAGCAGACGTACCTGCACGACTTCTACAACTATTCAGGTCTGCACCGAAGTATATGGCTGTTTTCCACCCCGGCAACGGCTCTGGACGATATCACCATTTCCACCGATTTCAGCGGCAGCATCGGGCTGGTCGACTTTTCGCTGAGCGTCTCCGGTGTCTGTGGCGATGAAGAATTCTTGGTGCGGGTCCTAGATGCCCAAGGGAACCAGGTGGCGCAATCCACGGCCAGCACCGGTCAGATCCGGATAGCGGATGTCACCTTGTGGCAGCCAGGTGCCGGTTACCTGTACCGGTTAGTCGCTGAAATCCACCGGAGCGGCGAACTGATTGACAGCTATGAGCAGAATTTCGGCGTCCGCACCGTCGCAGTCGAGGGTAAGAAGTTCCTGATCAACGGCGAGCCCTTCAAATTCACCGGATTCGGGATGCATGAAGATCACATCACCGTGGGCAAGGCTCACAACAATGCGATGATGGTCGCCGACTTCAACCTCCTGGCATGGACCGGCGCCAACTCGTTCCGCACTTCCCACTACCCCTATGCCGAAGAAGTCATGGACTACGCCGATCGCCACGGAATCGTGGTGATCAATGAAACTGCTGCAGTAGGCCTGAACAATATGTTCGGCTCCGTCTTCGAAGGCGGGGCGCGCGCGACCTATGAACCCGGTGCTGTTGACGAAGCTACCGCAGCCAACCACCGCCAAGCCATCGAAGAGTTGATCAAGCGCGACAAGAACCACCCATCGGTGGTGCTCTGGTCACTTGCGAACGAACCCAACGCCCAGGAACAAGGCGCTCGCGATTACTTCGAACCACTGGCGACGCTAGCCCGGGAGCTGGACCCGACGCGTCCTATCGGCTATGTCAACGTCATGTTCGATACACCGGATAAAAGCACCATTGACGACCTTTTTGACGTGCTGATGCTCAACCGGTATTACGGCTGGTATCTGCATACCGGAGACCTGCCGACGGCCGAACGCGCGCTGGAACAGGAATTGCTGCAGTGGGAATCGAAATTCTCCAAGCCCATGATCATGACCGAATACGGGGCAGACACCTTGGCCGGTAATCACTCGATGTACGCCAGCCCGTGGAGCGAAGAGTACCAAGCCGAATTCCTGAAAATGTACCATCGCGTTTTCGATCGGGTTGAAGCAATGGTTGGCGAACATGTATGGAACTTTGCCGACTTCCAGACATCCGAGGGGATCATGCGAGTGGATGGCAACAAGAAGGGCGTCTTCACCCGGGATCGAAAGCCCAAAGCCGCCGCCTACGTTTTGCGCGAACGATGGACCACGAACCGAAGCGCATAACCAGTATTTCAACGATCAGCTCACGCTCGTGGCGGGCGAAAAATTTACCGTGGCCCGGACAGCGTCACGGCTAAGGGGAACTCCATGAAACCATTGAAAAAAATAAACATCATCGGCTATGGCGCTGGCGATGTGGCCAACAATCTAGCCTTTACTACTGCGTCCATGTTTTTGCTGGTCTACTACACAGACGCTGCAGGAATCTCGGCAGCCGCTGCGGGAACCTTGCTTCTCGTAGTGCGAGTCTTCGACGCCTTTGCAGATATTTTTGCCGGCCGAATGGTCGATAGAGTCTTCACCCGAAGGTGGGGCAAGTTCCGTCCATTTATCATGTTCGGATCCGTGCCGCTACTGTTGTTGACCTTTGCAGTTTTCCACGTGCCCAACGCTTCGGCCACGGCAGAACTGGTCTATGCCTACATCTCCTATGCAGCGTTGGGGTTGGCTTACTCGCTGGTTAATATCCCCTACGGATCACTGGCCGGAGCAATGACCCAGGACCCTGCCGAGCGAGCGAAACTTGCCAGCGCGCGGACTGTCGGCGCGTTGCTGGTAGCCGCCATCTTGGGAATGGTTGTAGCGCCGATGCTGGGCAACAGTGCAGACTTGCAACGCATATTCAGCTGGCTCACTGGAGGTTTCATCGTCATTGGAGTGGCCTTATATCTGTTCTGCGCATTCACCACGCGCGAGCAGGTCCAACGCGATGTTCCACAGGTTACGCTGAGGCAGAGCGTGGAGACATTAAAAGGTAACGTGCCGTTGTTGATGCTTTCGCTCAGCTCGCTGACACTGTTGGCGGGACTGATGACGCTCAGTACCGTGCAGTTGTACTTCTTCCGTGACGTGATGGGAAATCTGGGACTTTATGCCGTGGCCTCGGGCATTCAATTGTTTGTAACCCTCGTGCTCAGCGTGTTTATGCCACGCCTTGTGAAGGCGCTTGGAAAGAGAACTGTCTATATGGTTTTCGGCGCAATCATGATGCTCGGGGGTATCGTAGTGTTCTTGGCACCGACTGGCGTCGCTTTGCTGGCCGTCGTTGGCGTGAGCATCGTCAATCTTGGCGCAGCAGGCGTGAGCATCGTGATTTGGGCGATGGAAGCTGACACCGTGGAATACGGTGAATGGAAAACCGGCGTGCGAACCGAGGGGATCATTTACGCGTTGTTCTCATTTACGCGCAAGGCAGGCCAAGCTATCGGCGGCGCTTTGGCAGCTTATGCCCTTGCCTGGGGTGGTTACGACGCAGCATCCTCGGTACAAAGTGATCACGCAATGCTGGGCATCAGATTGGCTGCCGGTGCGATCCCGTTAGTGATGGCCGGTCTCGCCGTCCTGATTATGTCCCGCTACAAGCTCACCGATCTGGTGCATGCCAGTATCCTGCATGATATTCATGAGCGCCGGGCCCTTGCCCAAGGTTCAGTTATCCCCGAAACTCCACCGGCAGGTACTGATTCAACGAAGCACCCTGCTAAATAAGGATCTAAGGGCGATGGATTCTAGCCATCGCCCTTAGGCGAGGCACGGCGAAGCAGCTGAGCGATTACCCCGCAGCCAACGCGAAATCGGGCGGTTTGGTCAGGGATACGCTGAGTAGTCTAGACAGTTCAAAGGTGGGCCAGCATGCTGTGCTTTGACGCTGCTAGATGCGGTGTCGCCAAACGCAACGAACGTTTGGCTGGCAAAGCAGTTGAAAGGCTGGCGCTCACTCTTGATCAGGGCGGTCAGATGCCAGCTGTTTTCGGACGGAAGCGAAGTAATGGGCGATAGCTCGGATCCTTGTATATAGGTAGATGCCTAGCGATATCCGATATATGGCCGAAAATTCTTTAGTTGGATCTAACGTTGACCGAGCCATGTAGATCTTCACCTAGCGCAAACCGGTCGCCGTGCCCTATTATCAGTGAGTCAGGAGTCACAGTCATGTGGGTTCCGGCGCTCTCAAAAGGGGCGATACCCGTTGCCATGAAGCAACTGGTAACGGCAGACATATATGGAATTTTCTTCAGCACCATTTTTGAAAAGAGTCCATAATGTCTAGCGTTTCCGCAGTCATTGCCCATGCCCTTAAACCAGTTGCCCCGCAGATCTTCGGACTGATGGGAAATGGCAACGCCCACTTCCTTGATGCTGCCGTTCGCGCAGGATTCGAGTACACCGCAGTGCGCCACGAGTCCGCAGCCGTTTCGGCCGCCGACGCGTACTTCCGGATTGCCAATAAACTGTCCATCGCCACCACCACCTACGGCGCTGGCTACACCAATGCGGTGACCGCACTGGCCGAGGCCGCAGCGGCTAGAACCCCGCTGCTGTTTGTCACCGGTGATGCTCCCAGCACCGGACTGCGCGGCTGGGACGTGGATCAGTCAGCCATTGACGGCGGTGTGCGAGCGCCCCGCTATGTAGTGGACCGCCATACCCCGGGCAGTATCGCACTGGAAGCCGCCGCTCATGCGCTACGCGAGCAGACCCCGGTAGTCTTGGCCATTCCCTATGATTTGGCGGCCGCCGAAAGTTCTGCGGAAGAACTTCCAGATTTTGCGTCGCTGGCTTGCACGATGCCCAAACCGCAGTTGGAGGTCGCTACGCTGAAGCAGATCGCCATGAAGCTGAATGCTTCACAGCGCACCCATATTCTTTACGGCAGGGGTGCCATTGACGCCGCCGAACAGGTCAAGGAGCTGGCGCAGAAGCTGGACGCCACCACTTCGGGTACGCTGCTGGCGCGCGATTTGCTGGACTACGAGTTTGATTTGGGGATTACCGGCGGTTTCTCAACCGAGGCCAACGCCCGGATCATTGCCCAGGCCGATACCGTGCTGGTTTTGGGAGCTTCCCTGAACCAGTTCACCATGCGCTTCGGTGAGCTGATCGAAAAATCGGCAACACTGATCCAGATCGATCTCGGCGCAGCAGCCACCAACGCCCGGGTGGACTATTTCGCCACCGCCGATACCCTCAGTGCTGTAGAAGATTTGCTAGACGCCGTGCAGGGTGCGCAAAGCAGCTGGTGCGCGGAGCTCGATCTCAGTGATCTGCGCCGTCGCCCCGCCGGGGACGAGGTGGCTGAAGATGGCCTGCTGGATCCGCGCCGTGTGGCCAGCGAGCTGGAGAATATTCTGCCGGCCAATCGAATCCTTGTGCAGGACGGCGGGCACTTCATCGGGTGGGGCCCCATGTATTGGACGACTAGCGGAGCGCGATCGCTGACCTGCGTGGGTACCGCCTACCAGTCCATTGGCCTGGGCATCGCCTCCATGGTGGGCGCAGGCGCCGCGGCAGATGGCCGCACCGTCGTGCTGGCCGCCGGCGATGGTGGGTTCTTGATGGGGCTGGCCGATCTCGAATCCATTATCCGCACCATCGATAGCGGCGTGATCGTGATTTACAACGACTCCGCCTATGGGGCCGAGGTCCATCAGTACGGTTCGATCGGCCTGCACGAAGACCCAATGCTGATCCCGACCGTCGACTTTGCTGGCATCGCCCGGTCCATGGGAGCCACGGGAGTACGGGTAGAGAAACTCTCGGATATGGCTGGACTCACACAGTGGGTAGAAGCCGGTGCGCACGGTGTATGCCTGGTTGATGCCCACGTATCCACGGCGATCCGTGCTCCTTATATGGAAGAGGTGCTCGCAGCCAACAAGAAAGCGGCCGCGACACTGGCATTACAATCCGATTAAGACGCTGGAAAAACGGTTGGGGTACGGCGTAGGGTTGACCCGTGCGCAAGATATTAGTTGGAACAGCCAGCCTGAGCCTAGGAGCACTTTTGGTCCTCCCGGCGACCGCTGTCTTTGCTGTACCAACTGGTCCTGGCGACCGGGCCCAAGCGCCGACCCAACAGTTATCCGAATCTTCTCTGCGTGTGGCCACCGTTCAGGCCAACCTCACCGCCCAATCTTCCGGTGGCTTAGAAGAGATGCTGATGGGCGGAACCAACATGCAGGCCACCCAGGTGGCCGATAGTATTTCCGCTGCCAACGCCGACGTGGTCGTCTTGACCAATATGGATGCCGAACAAGGCGCCGTAGAGACGTTCAAGAACCAGTACCTGAACAACATTGCGGATGATCGCACGGATGTCGACTACCAGTATTCCTATCTGGCTGTTGGCTCCAAGGGGATGCAGAGCGGTGCTGATCTGAATGCTGACGGCGTTATCGGCAGTGCCGAGGATGCCTGGGGCCAGGGGGCTTTTGAAGAGCAAGGTTCCGTGGTGGTGCTCTCCAAGTACCCTGTGGATGAAGAGAAGATCTCCGCCGTTTCGAAGCTCAAGTGGCAGGACGTTGAGAACGACCAGCTGCACCACACGGATTTGTCCGGAGTGCTGGCCGCTTCCATCCCGGTAATGAACACCGGACTGTGGGATATTCCCATCGAATACCGCGGCCAGCAAGTCCATGTTGTCGCAACCCAGACCGAGCCAGAACATGAGAACCAAGAATTCTCTCACGCTCGCCATGAAGATGAACTGAAAGTCATTGCCGGCTACCTGGCCGGCAAGGACTACGTCCACACAGATGCGGGCCGTCAGGCTGAGGGTGTTGGCGACGAGAAGTTCGTCATCGCCGGTGCATTGGATCTTCAGGATTCCTCTGAAGACCGGTTGAAGCCATTCCTCAAGGGCTTCGCTCGCGAAGATGCCTTGAATGATTCGGGTAGTTACCTGATCCCGGATGCTTCATGGCAGGTTACCGGCCAAGGCCGTATTGAGCAGAACGAGCCTCCGTTGGAAGAGGCTGTGCCAAATACCGTAGAGGCGCCTGGATCCCTGATCTGGACCGACGTCGAGTTCTAGCTCCTGCGGGGTAGCAGCTCGCTGGCCGTAACAAGGTGCAAATTGGCCCGTTCGCGTAGAGCGATCTAGTCCGGTTGGTTTTGCATCCTTGATGCAGGCAGTGGCATCTTCTTGAACATAACGGCCCACTGGTCTGCGGGTTTGCGTAGATTAGCTCCCGTACTTAGATTTCACGCATTCCAACCAATGGCAGTAGACCCGAGGAAAGCCCGGCAGTCTCAAGGCAACTCTCAGGGTCATGCGGATAAGCTGAGGACATCATGAAAAACGATCCAATCTCGATGACTTTCATTGGCAAAGATGGCAAGCCTCGCTCCAGTGTGCAACAGGCCATCTTGAAGGGCATTGGCGTGCAACGGCCATTGGTACTCGCGTACATTAATCGTCTTCGCAAGAAGCATCCCGAAGCGGACACCGCCGAGCTGACCGCCATCGTTGAACGAGACTACCTTCGAGTGGTCACTGGCTCCGGGGCAGCAGTGGGAGGCACCGCAGCGGTGCCAGCTGTTGGCACCGCTGTAGCGTTAGGCCTTTCGGTTGCCGCTACGTTGGGCTTCCTTGAAGCATCCGCTCTCTATGCACAGAGCCTGGCAGAGCTGCATGGCATTGCTATCGAGGATCCAGATCAATCACGTGTATTGGTCATGGGCATCTTGATGGGTGAAGAAGGCAGCTCCATGATTGCCGGACTCACCTCACAGGCAGCAGGACGCGGCAGTGGACCTGTGAAGGGCTGGGCTCAGGCTTTCGGCGCCAATAAGAGCACTAGCTTCTATTCGAGTGTGCAACGCACCTTGCAGAAGAAGTTCTTACATAAGATCATCGGCACCCAGGCAGCTAGCGTTGTTGGGCGCCTTGTTCCATTTGGCGTCGGCGCGGTGATCGGTGGAGCCGGCAACCGATACATGGCCAAGCGCGTTATTGAAAATGCCAAGGAAGCTTTCGCGGGGATCCCTACAGTGGTTCCTAGCGCTTTGCCACTTGATGATCCAAGGATTTTGGAGTCCGAAATTGTCGAAGACTAGCCGACTAACGGCATTTGGCGCCGTTGATCGATGTCTACGTAACGCCCCGTAAAACAGAAATAACTGTTTTACGGGGCGTTTTCGTGGGTTTAAACCGCATGAATCCGGGGATATCGGCGTGCGTCATCGATTAAGTGTCGACGCTCACCTGCAATAACTACCCCTCCGATTTGCACGACCCCCAAAACCTGTGTATAGTTTTTCCTTGTCGCCGAGAGCAAAACGGAAGAAATAACCGGATGTAAATCGGAGGCAAAACCCCAGAAAATCAAGGTTTTTCCACAGTCTTGTGGAAAACAATTGAAAAGAATGGGAATCAAGAATACTGGTTCAAATCACAAACAATTGATTTGACTTTCAGAAATTCTTGATGATAAGATTTGAATATAACGCTGGACGAAATTATGACTCACTTTAGTGGGTTGTGAAGAACCGGTAAGTGTTTGTTGTTTGAGAACTCAATAGTGTGCCAAGTTTGTTGATACCGAATATTTTTATTTGGTGAATACATAACATTTGCTTGAGGCATTACACCCCCGTGTAGTGTTCTTGAGTGTTTTTATTC